>Ga0224501_10000204_pt1 | contig 54697 bp, 54 predicted proteins | sample SF_Oct11_sed_USG_4_FD_169105 | JGI IMG/M metagenome (GOLD analysis project Ga0224501, IMG submission 169105) | Sediment microbial communities from San Francisco Bay, California, United States - SF_Oct11_sed_USGS_8_1 | ecosystem: Environmental > Aquatic > Marine > Sediment | place: USA... | reverse complement strand
TAATTAGTTTATCTAACTCTCTGATTCTTTCATCGCCGTAATAAGGAATATTATCTTTAATTATAAACAAATCAATATCAGAATCTTCATTACAATCATCTGTTACAGAGCCAAATAAAATAATTTTTTGAGGATGATATAATTTAATTAACTGTTCAATTATATTATTAATTTCATTTTTATATTTATTTTTTAAATTCTGGGCCATGTTTTTATTCTGTATACAAAATAAATATTTATTTTTAGAATGTAAAGTGAATATTTAGAGATTTTAGAAAAGAATTTTTAGACAGGATTTTCAGGATTAATGAATGTGGCACGCAGAATAACGCTGATAAACAACGCAGATTAGCGCAATTGATCTCCTTTTTTCTTAGCGATGCCGTTAACGACATCGCTAAGATAAAATAATTACTCATAAATAAATTCATCAAGGCCCAGGCCGCCGTATAATTTGTCCATTACCCATGTGCCTTCTAATACTTTCATTCTGCCTTTTGTAGAGCCTGTGTATTTTTTATAAACTGTACATTCCTTATTTTTAATTAATTTCTTATAATTTTCTTTTTGAGACCATTCTTCTTTTATACATAGAGTTATGGTATTTTCGGTTCTGGTGTAATTACCTCTTAATGCGGGATGAATTGCCAGTATACCAGCGCCATGGGGTCCTAATGTCTCTAACACTTGAACATATGTGCCATTTTGTAGTAAAATATATCGTCTCCAAATTTCTCCTCCGAGTCGTCCATGACCTTCTAACACAACTATTTTTTCTTTTGGTTTAATATTGTCATTGGGAATACAGTATATTTTATTTTTATAAATAACCTGCCAGTGTTTTACTCTTTTTTTATCTATGTACTCAGTATAAAAATTCAACATTTTAATATTTGCGCCTTTTGGTACAGATAAACCATTTTGTTCTTCAGCAATATAAGAACACGTTGATATCGATGTATTAATTATTGTCCCATCAGGAAAATAATTTTTTCTTTTAATTAAATCTATTTCAAATTGTTTTACTCTTTGCTTATAATCTGCTTCTTTTTCTTTATAAGTGAGTTCTTCTTTACCTTCTAAATTTACCGTAGAAAATAATAACATAATTAATATATTGAATGTTTTTTTCATTTCTATCAGTCTCCTTTTAGTTTAAGTACGGCAGCAGGGTCAATCTTTTTTAAGTCTGAATTTTTCTTGAGCTGTAAACGGTACAGCTCAAGAGAAGAAAAAAATTTTAATCAAAAAGTAACACTTTTTGATTGCTCTCCTGTTATAATAATAAATGACAATAAAATCAAAATACTTGACAAAAGGTCATTTGTACTATTGATTATAAAAGTAAATAATGGTATAAATATTCTATAAGTATAAAAAGGAGATTTAATATGAAATTAAATGTAAAAAGCTGCAATAAAGTAGAAAATAAATATATTTTCTTAAAAATAGTTGTTCTTGCCGTAGTATTGCTAATATTCTCAGGTTCAATTTTAGGGCAAGAAAATGTGCCAGAAGATAGCGTAGTAGAAACATCTTCGGTAAATCATTCTCAGGAAGTTGAAATGAAAAACGGCAGTTTGTACTCAACATTAAAACAAGGCGGACTTTTAATGCTTCCTTTGGTGCTTTTAGGAGTGTTTGGATTAACTATTATTATAGAAAGAGCCATTTTCTTTTTTAGAACCGGAGCCGCTGATAAAAAAAAGCTAATAAGTCATTTAGAAGAGACTGCCTCAAAATCACAGGCTAAATATCGTGAAGAACTTGAAGATGAATTAAGAGCGGCTTCTCAAATTTATTTTAATAAAATAGAAAAGGGTTTGGTTTTATTAAACGGAATAGGTAATATCGCGCCTCTTTTAGGGTTTTTAGGAACAGTTGTGGGTATGATTAGCGCTTTCGCGGCGATAGCGGCAGCTAGTACGGTAAACGCGAAAATTGTGGCCGTGGGTATTCAAATTGCTTTGGTTACTACCGCGGGTGGTCTTTCTGTGGCAGTACCGGTATTAGGCGCTTTTCATTTGTTTAATCATATATTACAAAAATCAATGGCGCAGTCAGATGAAATTATTATGAAACTATCTGCGAAAACAAAAAGAATGTCTGAAGATGTCTAAGAAATAAATTATTAGTAAAGATTGTTAAAGAACTGAATATGAAAAAAATAATCACATATTATAGAAAAAAGAAAGCCTACTGGAGAGAAAGACAGTTTCATGATGTTGACTCTTCATCTGTAGGCGATTTAGCGTTTCTTTTGTTAATCTTTTTTATTGTAACCGGTTCTTTTATTTTGCGTCAGGGAATTTTTTTATCCCTGCCTTCTGAAAATTCGTCTTCTGTAAAAGTAGAAGAAAATTTAATTTTTGAAGTAGCTCCTCATGAAGATGTTTTTGAGCATGATGGTAAAATGTTTACGAGAGCAGAGTTAGCAGGTGAAATTATACGCAGAAAAGAAAAAACACCTGAGTTAATTTTAATTGTACTGATGAAAGAAAACATTTCTTATAATCGTTTTATAGATACTTTAAGTGTCGCGAAAGAAGCCGGTATAAAAAAAATCTCCATAAAAAATGAGGTTTCATCATGAAAGCCGGTAAATTTATGAAAAAATTAAAAACAGCGAGTATGGGAGCCGCCATGGCCGATATGGCGTTACTTCTACTTGTTTTTTTTATGGCATCGACAACAACAGAACCGCCTAAGGGTGTAGAGGTAGAGCTGCCAAAAGCGCAAACCGAAGGCGCCGAGCAGGATAGCTTGTATATTTCAATATCTAATAAAGGTGAAATATATTTTGACGGTTCAAACATTTCACTTTCTGATCTTTATGACAGACTGGCAATGCGCCAGGGAGAGAAAGACCGAATTGTGGCCGTTACCGCCGATAAATCATTGCCTTATAAAACAATCGCAGATGTATTAGATGTTTTAAAGAAAAGAGATTTTTTAAATATTGTTTTTATGGCAGAAGAACAAAAAAAATTAATAGAGTAAAAAATTATGAGCATTAAAAGAGTATCTATAGTTTTAGCCTATCAAATTCTTGACAGGCACCCTTACCGGGTTTCACTTTTTTTTTCTATTATATTAACGCTTTTTACATTAACGTATTCATCAACCATAAAACTGGTAGATACTATTGAAGAAACATACACATTTGACATTATTGATATTAACGAAATTCAATCTCCTAAAAGAGTTACAAAAAAACAGGTATCAACCGAACAGGGCGAAGTATCAGACGCCTCACCGGTAGAAAGAGCGCAGGGAGTTAGCGAGACCGATTCTGCCGTAGATTTAGCTTACTTTCCTAACGTGGCGCCACCTAAGCTTGTAAGTAAGTTAAAAAAAATATATCCGCCTGAGGCTAAAGAATTAAACATAGAAGCAACTGTATTTGTAGAGCTGACGATATCTTCTGAGGGCAGGGTATTAAATGTAGAAATTATCGGCATAAGGCTTTCTAAAGAGCTGCCCACAGAAATTTACTCTGGTTTAGCGGCAAAATTTTCAAGAGCCGCCGTACAAATGTTTAAAACAGCAAGATTTAGCCCTCCTGTTATTGATGGTAAAAAAATTCCGGTTAAAATGGAACAGCCATTAAAATTTAAATTAGAGTAAATTCTTATATACTGTCTGTTTCATATTTAAAAAAAGATATTTTAAATATGTTGAAGAAATTAATTATTTTTGACTGGGATGGAACTCTTATGAATTCCATTGACGCTATAGCCGACAGCATTATTGAAGCCTTTAATGAATTATCAATGGGTAAAATCACAAAAGATAAAGCTAAATCAATTATTGGCCTGGGACTTAAACGCGCTTTTGAAGTTTTAGCGCCCGATAAATCAACTGCCGAACGTGATGAACTATTATTATCTTATAAAAAGTTTTTTTTACAAAAATCAGAGCATGGCCTGCCCCTTTATCCGGGTGTTGAAAATATTTTGCGAAAATTTTACAACAATGGAACTCTATTTGCCGTAGCCACTGGTAAAAGCCGCGCCGGTTTAGAAAGAGATTTTATAACCACTAATACAAAAACATTATTTGCCGCCTCGCGCACGGTAGATGAATGCGAACCCAAGCCTCATCCGCATATGATTGAAGACATTATTGAAGAGCTAAAAATTAAAAGAGAAAATGTTGTTATGGTAGGCGATACGGTATTTGATTTAGAAATGGCAAAGTCGGCAAAAGTTTCAAGTGTTGCCTGTGCATACGGCGCGCATCCAAAAGAAGATCTTTTGAAGTTAAACCCTCAATTTATGGCGCATTCATCTTACGAGCTTATAAATTATATTGAGAAGTTTATACATTCTGGTTTTTAACTTTACAGTCTTAAAAAACCATTATAAAAAAAATGGGAGTCTTCTTCATCGTTATATTCTGTTTGCTGAATTTCATACGGCGATTCAATGTCTTCTGCCGCAGAAAGCGGTAAAGCAATAAGTAAATAAAAAATATAAATTAAAATAAAGCTTTTAACCATTATATGTACCTCAGGGAACAGCTTAAATAAGTTTAGTTTTTTCAAAATAAAAATATTTATAAAGAAAATTAAAACTTAACCTATTACCCTATTTCTACCCTGTTTTTTAGCAAGGTAAAGATTTTCATCGCAGCGTTTAAGCCACTCATTAATATTTTCGTCTTTTTTTAATGCTGCCACACCTATACTCGCCTTTACAGAAAATCCCGGTATAAAAGATTGGTTCTCAATTTTTGCTCTAAGGGTTTCGGCAAATATTTTTGCCTTGTTTTTATCGGTTCCATACAGCATTAATAAAAATTCTTCGCCGCCTGTTCGAAAGGCTTTATCGGCTTTTCTTTTTATCTGGCTTTTTAAAAAAACGCCCAAGCCGCGCAAAACCATATCGCCCGCGTCATGGCCTTTTGTGTCATTTATCTTTTTAAAATGATCGATGTCAATAGCAAGAAGACTTACTTGTGTTTTAGTTCTCTGGCTTTGAGCGACAGCCTGTTCAAGAGTAATATCTAGAATATTTCTGTTGTATAATTTGGTAAGAGGATCAATCAAGGCCCTCTTTTTTAAAAGGTTTTGCTGATATAAAATAATTCTAATGAAAATCGCTGAACAAACACTCACGCAGGCCATAGTAGCGGATGCTCTAACGGCTATAAAGGGTTCTATATTTAAAAATATCTGTGGAATAGCGGTAACCAGAAGAATAAAATTGGCTAGCCATGCTTTTTTCTCGGTAAGCATAAAATAAATAGAAATGATAACGGGATAACTCCATAATATTCCTATAATGCCTTGTTTTACTATAAGCATATTAACAATAATGATAACAGTGGGAGTAAAAGTAATGAATGGTATAATTTTTCGATACTTATTAAGAAGAATGCTTATTATTATAAATAAACTAATAAGCACTAATAACATTGCGCCTAAACCCAAAAAATAATGGGCAAGTAAAAGATTGTAAACCGCGAAAGGAGTTAAAAAAATGAATCCGACAAGAGAGATACCTAAATTTGCCAGTACTCTAAAGTCTGTTAAAGGGTCATATTTTTCTATTATGTTTTGAAATATCTGTTTCAATTTTTATCTCTTTACCAATTTTAGGAATATAATTATAAAGGTTATTTTTTCTATTTAAGAAAGCGACGCCTTTATCTTTTTTTATTGCAGATTCCCAAAAACGTTTAACTATCCAGACTCTTTTTCTTAATTTATGCCATATTAAAACCTCTGGGTTAGTCGCAGATGATTTAATATTTTGCATATGTTTTTTTCTTTGTTCTTTTGTTAAATTATCCAACTATCAACCAGTTTTCTGGATATTAAATAAATTATTTTGAAAAAACTCATAATTCGACTCAACATATTTGTAATTAATTCCTGCAAAAGTTTTTAAAATTGATTCAAATATAATCTGAGCTATTTTTGGCGATACTGCCATACCAATTTGTCTTCGAACACTTTCTTTTGAGCCGTAAAATTCAAAATTATCAGGAAATGTTTGAATTCTTGCTCTTTCTCTATTCGTAAGAGCTCTATTTTCTTGGTAATGATAACCATGCGTACCGCCGCCGCCACTGCCAGTAATCGTATAGGCTGGTTCGTCAGGATGTAAACGTCGATAAATTTGACTTAATTTTGCACCTTTAACATTTAAACGTAAATGTTCTGGTAATTCAGAGTTCCAGACATTCTTGCCGGGTTTAATATACTTTAATCTCTCTATAACTTTTTTTGATTGTATTGTAAGTTCATGATTAGGTATATTACTTTTATTAATCAAATCTTCAATTATATTTTTTACGGGGATGTGTTTGTTTTTTGTTATTGGCGCAGGTACCCGAAAGAACTTACCAAGATTTTTATCTATCCCAACAATAATAATTCTGTGCCTTTTTTGAGGAACACCATAATCTTCAAATTTATATAAATGAACGTTCAAATTATAACCATTACCCGCAGTAGATAGCTCTTCTAGAATAATTTTAAATGCCTGACCTTCATTTGCACTAGTAATACCTTTTACATTCTCTGCAACAAAAAATTTAGGCCTAAAAGTATTTAGTATTTGAACGCCATAAGAATAGAGAGGCCCGTAATTACCGTTTATACCTTTATGTTCACCGACAATGCTAAAATCATTACAGGGAAAGCCAAAAGCAAAAGCATCAATTTTAGGAAGTGATTTGATATTCAATTTTCGGATATCACCACAAATAACAGATTTTTCAGAATCGGGACAAATATTTTTTCTATAGGTCTCGCAAGTATTTTTATCAATATCATTTGCCCATTTATGTCTTAAAGAAAAAAATTGCCTATTATTTTCTATTTTAGCATTAATTGCACCTAAAGCAAGACCACCGGGACCAGAAAATAACTCACCTAATTCAAAAATAACTTTATTGTTACTTCCCATTTGTATATATTAGGTAAGTCAAGTATTGTGTAAAGAAAAAAATTATGTCTCTAAAGGTTTTTATAAAGAAATTCCCAAATATCCAGTATTATCCTACTTTTTTCATCTAAATTAGTAATTTTGCCACCTTGAAAACCTGGCCACTCTTTCGAACTTTCATTCTTAAAGGGTATTTCATATTTTTTACATAATTTTTTCAAATCATTTAAACTCATATTTTGAAAACCAGTTTGAATTAAACTTGAGCTAAAAAATTTATCTTTTTTTAACAGTACGCCTTTAATAACTTGCCATTTTTCTTTAAAGATTTCAATTTTAGTAAAAGAAACACTTTTTTGGCCGAATATTTCAAGTATTTCTACTGGAATAATATAGCAATGGCCTGTTTTGCCACTAATTGCAAGTAAAATATCACAATCTTCTTTTCTTAGAATATGCTCTCTATCTGGTCCAGTTCTGTCTATCTGTGCGCCTGCCCTGCCACCGCCTGTTACTGCAAATGAAGAAGTCGATGAACCTTTGATTTCAATGCGAAATAATACACCGTCAAAATCTAAGACTGCATCATATGCTGAATCGCGCCAAGCTTTAAAGAATAAGTTATAACCGCACTGTAATGCTCGACCTATAGCCAAAGATTCATTGGCATATCCATTGATACTTCTAAAACTTCATTCAGGTAAATTTGAAATATTAAAATATTTTGACCAATCCATATAATAAGATATCGGTTTTTATTTTTAATAAGTGAAACTAATTTGGTCACAGCCTGTAACTAATACTTCGATACCCAATTCTTCTTTGAACATAATTTCCTATAACAAAATCTTTCGCAACCACATCCGCATGGCCGGTTTTGACCTCATGCCAAAACCGGCATTTCACACATCATGTGTTCAAGATGCCGCAACTTCCTCTGCCGCATCCAACAGCAGGTCGCAAGAGCCGCAAAGTTCTTAGAAAATTAGTGTATTTTTTTCCATTAAAAGTAACACATTATATTTTCTAATTTGTTATAATATCAAACGAAAAAAATGTCTTTATGACAAAAGGATGAATATATGAAAAATATTAAATTGGCTTATTTTGGCGCGGTGCTTATAGCGTTTAATTCTATTTTTGCTCAAAGCGAAAATACAGAAAAGAAGGGTTTTACTTTATCGGGTATTGTTTACAGCGCGGTTGATAAAAAACCATTAGGATATGCGACAATTGCAATTCCTGATTTAAAAATAAAAACCCGCGGCGGCGCGGATGGTTTTTTTACTATTGAGAATATTGAAGAAGGTACATATACGCTTTATATAACCTCGCCGGGATTAAAAACCATACAGACAGAAATTGAAATTACCGGCGATATAAAAAAAGATTTTTATCTTGAAGCTTCAAGAGTTAGAGGTTCAGCTCTTGAAATAAAAGATGACCGCGAAATTCAAAAAATTTCACGTTATACAATAACGGCCAGTGAAATTAAAAATGTTCCCGGAGCTTTTGGTGATTCTATAAGCGCACTAAAAAGTCTTCCCGGGGTAGTGGGCGCTATGGGCTTTTTTGGACCGCTTGTGATAAGAGGTTCCGATACGATAAAAAATCAGTATTTTATAGACGATATTCCTTTATATGACGCGCAGCATCTGGTGGGTATGCACTCTGTTGTATCAAGCGATCTAATGGATGAAGTAGATTTATACGCTTCGGCCCATCCTGTTCGTTTTGGGCAGGCCATAGGCGGCGTTATATCTATTAATACCATTGACAACGTAAAAGAACTAAGCGGCAACGCAGAGATTAATTTTCTGACATCTAATTTTTTAGTTAAATCGCCTATAAAAATTCAAAACTCTGAAAGTAAACCATCCGCAGAAACAGACGCAAACACAAATGAAAAATCAGAAGTGAAACCACAGGAAGAAAAAACCATGGGCTATTGGATTTTATCAGGCAGGTATTCTTATTTTGAACTTTTCTTGCCGGCTGTTTTAGAAGCCGCGTTTGGAGAAGACGTTAAATTCGTTCCCAAATATTTTGATTACCAGGCCAAGGGAAAATACTATTTATCAGATAAACACGCGCTTACTTTGTTTTTTTTCGGATTTAAAGACGGTCAAGATTTAGCGTTCGGATATAAAGAAGAAGAAAAACAAAAACAAATAGACGCTGGTATGGATCCATTGGCTTTTGATTTTACCGCTGTAAACGACATTCAGTCTCACGCGCAGTCTATTCGATATACCTATCGTTTATCTGATCGTTTTCAAAATGATGTATTGTTTTATTCGGTATTAAATCAAAATGATATGAAAAGAGATATAAATAACGATCTTGCTAATGCTGCCTTTCGAGATATGAGTGTGGTAACAAAACCCTATATTTTCGGGCTAAAGAATATCATGAAGCTTGAGTATATTGAAAATATTTCTGAGCTTACCTTTTTGTCTGAAATAAACTATTCAGATGTTACAGCCGAAGGCAAGTCTATTGTACCTAAACCCAACCAGCCAAGTAATCCTTATTTTGGAATGCCAGATTTTACCAAAGACTTATGGGATATCGTTTATATTGATCAGCATTCAAGCAATACTCTTATAGGCGGTTCGCTTGAAAATAAAGTGACATTAGGCGGCTTAAAACTGGTGCCGGGTGTAAGAGTGGACCATCTGCGTCGTACCAATACAACCACTGTTGATCCCAGAGGAGCTATCAGTTATGAGTTTGAAACCGAAACCACAATAGCGGCCGCCGGCGGATACTACAGCGCCTTTCCGCAGGGAGTAAATCCCTTCTATATTAAAATGGCTCCCGAAGTGGCAGAAACTGACACTATACCCGAAAGAGCTATTCACAGAGCGGCCAGCATCGAGCAAAAATATGATCTGTATTCTTTAAAGCTTGAAGGCTTTTATAATACTTTTTCTGATCAAATAGAAACCGATCCGCATATTGACGAAAACGGCGAAAAGCAATTGGGCAGAAGCGTAGGTGAAAGAAAAAATTACGGCGCCGAAGTTATGATAAAAAAAGATAGAGAAGAAAATACAGACGATTTTTACGGCTGGGTAAGTTATACTTACACACAAGCAAAAACAAAATCGAATCTTGCATCAGACACATACGGCGATAGATACATTCCCTATGATTTTGAAATGGATCACGCGTTAAAAATGGTTTTCGGATATGTTTTCGGACAAAATTCAATTGAAGGTAAATTTCAGGTTTATGGTTCGTTCCCCTATACGCCTATTATTGGCAATGAGGCGCCTACTACTCTGCCTACAGGAGATAGGTTCGGACCTGCATACGGCGAAAAAAACACAGCGCGTCTGCCGGTTTTTCACCAGCTTGACTTAAGATATACCAGAAAAAAATACTATTCATGGGGAGAGATTAACTGGTATGTAGAAGTATTAAACATTTATAATAACCAGCAAGTTGTTCAAAACTGGAAGTTTAACGAACCCTACAAAAAAGGAACAAACCCCGAAGTAAAAGCTACCGAAGGGCTGGCTCTTATACCCAGTTTTGGTGTAGAGGTTAGGTTTTAAAAAAAGTATAAAGTATAATTAATTTATTTCATAATTACTAAAAAAAACAAACCATCCGCGCAGATTCTTTGAAGTAAATTTTCTTTGAGGTGCAATTTGCGTGAGCCACTTTTCAAATTCTTCGGCCCTGTCTTCAACTATGCCCGACAATATTACTCTTTGTGTTTGAGATAAAATATCTTTTAGTATATCGGCGTTTGCCATGAATGCCTCGGGAAAAATATTTGAGATAAAAAGATCGGGCTTTGGCCGGTTTTTATAATATGAATGGTAAAATGAGAAGTTATCTTTATAAAAAAACGCTTTGCCAGAAAAATTTTTAGCCCGAAGATTAAGCTTAAGATTTTCATTGGCCGATTCTACAGACAAGGTATCAATATCAACTCCTACAGCTTCATGCGCGTTAAGTTCTAAAGCGGCAATAGAAAGAATTCCCGAACCGGTACCCATATCTAATATACGGTCATTTTCATAAACTCCGTATTTATTATCTGTTAACATTTCTATCATAAGTTTTGTTGTTTCATGAAGTCCCGTGCCAAACGCGAAAGCGGGTCTTAGAATAACAAAATGGTCTTCTTTTGAATATTTTGGAACAAGCTCTTCTGCTTCCCATTCAGGAACTATCCAAAAATGTTTTGCTATCTCAAAACTTCGAAAAGTTTCTTTCATGTTTTTTAGAAAATTTTCATATTTTGTTTCTTGAATAATATACGGGCAGTTTTCTATTTTTAAAAGCGCCAGCATCATAACAATATACGCCTTAATAGGAAATTCAAAAGAAAAATAATAATATTGAACTGCATTTTCTATGTTTTGAATTTTATCTTCTTCGTATAAAATTTCATGAAAACCTAAAGCGCCGCTTTTTAAATTAAATTCTTCAACAAGGTCAGCTTTGTCTTTAGGTATTTCAATACGAAGTTCCCAGAATATTTTTTTATAATAATCGCTATTCATTTGGTTCTCGTTTGTCATTATAAAAATCAGGTTACTTTTTTTGAATTGAGAGGTATAGTAGAATTTATTTTTGAAAAAACTTGACAAGACCTGTAAAAAAAAAAGACAAATACTATGATTTCTAAAAAACTTGAAAAAGGCGATAAAGTAAATTTTACGCGCCATATAAGCCGGCAGAATATTCTTGATTTTGCCCAAATAAGTGAAGATCACGGCGATCATCATGTTACAGGTGAAAAACTTTTAGCTCACGGCCTTTTGGTAGCCACGTTACCCACAAAACTGGGGGGAGATTTAAACTTTATTGCGTCTAACATGTATTTTGAATTTGTAAAAGGTGTTTATGAAAATGAGACTGTTACTTGCGTTGGTCACATCGATAAAATTATTGAACAAAGCAGACGCTATAAAGTATGGTTTTCATTTAACTGCTATAATGAAAAAAAAGAAACAGTATTAAAGGGTACTTCAAGTGGAATGATTTGGAAAATATAATTAAATATTTTTTACCCGTGTACGGCTTTACCAAACTTTCGGATGTACATATCTTCAGAAGATGAAAGAGGACCTTTTTTAAGAGCTTCTATATTATTTATTAATTGTTCTTCGTTTGCCGGTCCGCATAATACAACATCTACATTTGAATTAGAAAGACAAAAACGATAGCAATCGCCCGCGTTCATAACTTTGTCGTTCCACCCTTTTGGCGGTTTTAAAAGTTTTCTCCAGGCTGTGGCGGTATAGGCAATGGTTATAGGACGCCTTTTAACATAATTAGGAAAGATATCAACTTCGGCTCCCGGATGAGCCGCGTTATAGCGAATCATTAATAAATCGAGAACAGATTCTGCGGCTAGTTTGCCTGCTCTTTTTCTGTCATGAATAGATACGCCAAGCGCCCGAACCATACCTTCTTCGCGCAAACGTACCAGTTCTTTTTGAATTCCTTTTGTGAAAAAAGACATCCTGCCCAGCCAGTAAAGCTGAAATACGTCTACATAATCAATATCAAATTGACGGCAAAGTGTCTCTACTCTTTTACGAAGGCTGCCTTTAAAAAAACCAAGCGTTACACCGGCAGCTAAAATATATTTTTCACGATTATTTTTTAACGCTGATTTTACCACATCAAACGCTTCACCTGTGCCAAATTTTGTCCAGAATATGTAATTGATACCCAGATTAAAAGCGGTTTCTATGCCTTTGCCATTAATGCCATGATTAAATGAAAGGCCCAGCCGGTGAGCTTTTTTATTTATTGCCGGAAGACTTCTGTATATAAAACTTTGATTTTTCATAGGGGTTTTTTTAATAAAAATTTATAATTCATAAATTATGATTTTAAAAATTTCTTTTTAGAACTACCCGGCTTTTTATTTTTCGTATACGCAATTTGAATTAAAGAACCAAAAGCAGCCGTCGATATAACAGCGTTGGCGAGCCATCCTACGGCGGGAATAAAACTTATAAAAGCCAGAAAAATTAAAATACCAAAGCTTATAAAAAAAATTTGGTTTTGGTTCCAGTTTTTGCCGAGTTTTTTATTAAACCAGTAACTTAAAATTACCGCGGTTATGGGTCGTAAAAAAATCAAAGTGGTTACATAAATAAATCCAAAAACAATGGCAAAAGGAATACCAATCATAGAAATAAACAATAAAAATATAACAGCGGGTACTACTAAAAAATAAAGAGCGCCTGTTCCAAAGCCGGTAATAAAATTATCTTCTAAGAAGTGAGAACTTTCGTTTAAATAATTACCCCCAAAACGGTTAATAGTATAAATGATTAAAAACCCTGAAGCCAAAGCCAAAAGTATTAACGCCAGCATAAACACAATTGGCGGATGGTATGATTGCTTTAATTCATGATTAAAAACAGCTTCGCCCTTTTTAAGGGTATCATAAAAATCAACTGTATTTTTGCTCCAGTATTCAACCGGCGAATGAAAAGAAGCGTTTTTATTGATATATAACTCTTCTGAAGAAATTATAGATTTGCCGTGAATATTGCCAGATATATCGGTATGGCCGGCGTTTTTTATGGTTAAATCATTTTTTAGACTGCCCGCGATAGAAATTTTACCGCCTGTGATAACAGTTTTGCCCTCAACGGTACCATGAATTTTAATGCTTCCGCCTGCTATATATACGGTGCCTAAAATTTCGGCTGTTTCATCAATAAAAATGTCTCCGCCTGCTATAAAAACGTCACCGTTAACTTTTTTTGAGATAGTTATTTGACCACCCGTGATATGAACATCGTCTTCTACGTTTGAAAGTACTTTAATGCTGCCGCCAACCGCGTTCAAATCGTTTGAAATATTTGAATAAATAATAATCTCACCGCCGGCCAGATTAACATCGCCCTTGACACTTCCTTTTAGGATAATTTCGCCTGCCGCGCAGTAAAGGTCATCTTCAACATGATTCTCTATTGTTATATTTTCTGCTGTTTTTACTTCTGCGGCAATAATAGAAAAAAAAGAAAGGTTAAAAACAATGAGTATACTTTTTATAAACAAATTAAATAATAAATAATTTGTTTTCATAGTATAAAACTATTAAAATTTGAATATTAATCAAATATTTTTATCAAATAAAAATATTATTAGCTGATAGCCGTACTGCAATCTTCACATCCGTATAATTTCCCGTGCATCCAGCACCCCACGCAAAAACCTAATACAGATTCTAACCATGTTAATACAAAACAAATTGCTACAACGCCAATAATCCAGTTGTTATCAATATTAAGCAAGCGCATGGCTAAACAAGTTACACCTAATGACGCGCCAAGAATCCACGCAAAGCGTTTAGGCTTGTTCGGCTTCCACAATGGTTCCATTTTTAAAGTTATAAATGTACCTATAATTCCCATGGGACTAAGAGGGGTAAGGCCAAACAATGAAGCTATAAGCATATCATAAATAACAAAGGGACCAACATATATAACCGGATCTAGTTCAGGAGCAAATATTAAAATTACAATTGTTGTTGCTGAAAGCATATTTAAAAAACCCGCCCTTGCTCGTGTAGCGGTTTCATTAATTCTTAAACCAAAATTTTCGTTAATTTTTTCTCCCATGGACCACCATGGAGTTGTTAAAAATAATTTTCTTTTTTTATTCATAAATAACCTGAGCGTTTTAATATATTAGAATATTTAAAATATCTAATTTACCCTGTCAATTTTTTTTTCGATAATTTTTTTTACTTGCCGTAAATAATTTAACATCAAAAATCGGTAGAAGTTTTCTTCTTTTTAATATATATTTTAATTAAACTTAAATTATAAAATTTATAATTAATTTATAATTATATAATTAATTTATAATTAAAGGAGAGAGTATGTTTATTTATCAAAAAATGGGGGAATTTATTTATTTAAAAAAATATTTTTGGTTTTTAAAGCCGATTATTGTTTTATCTTTTTTTATGTTATTTTCAGGATGCGCCCCGGGTGATGCTCAATTTACAAATGAAACACCGGCTGGTTTTTGGTTTGGGCTTTGGCATGGAATGATTTCTGCCGTTACCTTAATTCTGGGAATTTTTTATGATACCGTTAAGGTATATGAAGTTCAAAACAGCGGCGGATGGTATGATTTCGGATTTTTACTGGGCGTTTCTTCTGTTTGGGGCGGCGCACATAAAGGGGCGTCGGCAAAAAAGAAAAAATCATGCTTTGACGATCCCGAATGGAAAGACATAGAAGAAAAACTGGAAAATAAATTTTACGAAAAATGCAAAGAATGGGCCAGCGAAGAAAAAGACAAAGAGTGGGATGACATCGCAAAAAAAGTAGAAAAAAAAATTAAACGAAAAGTAAAAGAATGGGCAGAGAAAGAGTAAAACAAAGCAAGGTCAAACTAAAATTAAAGGAAAAAATATGAATAAACATAAAAAGAAATTACTAGTTTTTGTATTGGCGGCACTGGCATTTATATTAAACGCGTGTATTTCTCCTATGGGCATGACAGCGTCTTCAACACCCCTTCAGGGTAAAGTAATAGAAGAAAACAGGGGTCAGGCAGAAGGCAGCGATGCGTCATTTTCTATTTTGGGCATACCTTTCGGGTATCCTGATATTGATATAGCCATTCAAGATGCGGTAAAAAGTAAACAGGGAGACGCTCTTATTAATTTAAGGTGGTATCAAAAAAATTATAATTTTATTCTATTCAATAGAGCGTCTGTAATTGTAACTGGCGATGTGGTAAAGTTTAAAGAGAATAGGTAATGAAAAAATATAAATTAATTCTTATATTTTTATTGGCTATTTTAGCTTTATTTTCAAATTGCCTGTACTATTCAACAAATTATTTGGCTGGCTATGAGCCCAATGTAAGACCTTTAAAAGAAAACACAGTATATGAGGTCTTAGGTAAAAGCGAAGCGGTTGCGAGTAACTATAATTTATTTTGGCTTTTTACTATAACGCCGCGGCCCGATATTAACCGCGCGATAGATGATGCTGTTCAACAGAAAAATGGTGACGAGCTTATAGACGTTTCATGGATAAATGAATCTGAATATTGGGTTGTAGGTACCATAGAAAAATTAATAGTGAAGGGAAAAGTAATCAAATACAAAGAATAATAAATACCTTATTTTTTTGTTATTTGAACACGCCAAACTTCTGGGCCGTCTTCAAGGTATACCCAGTCTAATTGTCCCGTTCTTTCAGCTTCAAATGTATATTTAAGCGGCTTTGGATCGTGGTCATTTATTATAATCAGGCTTTCGCCTGATTTTAAATTATCAAATATATTGAAAATTTTAGGATGTCTTTCTTTTGGTATTATTTCTCTAACGTCTAATATAGTTGAATCACTCATTATTTTGCTCCTTAAAGAAATAGAATATATGATTCATAAGGCGTCAATGTTTTAATATCTTTTTTTTGCTCATCTTAAAAAACACATTAAATTATTATTATGCGTCTTAAAGAAACATCCATAGAATACAGGGTTCCTTATGCCGATACCGATCAAATGAAAGTTGTGTACTACGCGAATTATTTGGTTTATTTTGAAAGGGTACGAAACGAAATAATGCGAAAAGACGGCTTAACCTATCGTAAGTTTGAAGAAGACGGGTACTTTTTACCAGCTGCCGAGGCCCATGTTGAATACCATAGGCCTTCTCAATATGACGATTTGCTTACAATTCGCGGATGGATTTCTTTGGCAAAAGGATGCCGCTTAAAAATTGATTATGAAGTAAAAAGGGGCGATGACCTTCTTGTTACCGGTTATACTGTTCATGCTTTAATTAATAAAACAGGTAAGCCTTGCCGTTTTCCCAGAAAGATGTTAGAATGGATGGATATTGACTAAGTTATTTAAGTATCTGGCTTTCTCAAAATATAAAGATATTTTACTGGTATTCTCGCTAGTGTTTATGCCATGCCGTCAATGGGTACAGATTCCGTTCTCAAGGACAACAAGCACCACTTTTTGGCGGGCACAGACTTTAATACGGTACGGGTAATTTACTTAACGCAGGGCTTCATTCCCGCGAAAGCGGGAATCTGTGAGGCGGGTTAATTGTAGATTCCCGCTTTCGCGGGAATGACTGTAAGGTAAAAGGAATGAGGCTTGCCCATAAATTTAAGATGACAGTTTAAGTTTATTTTTTTCTTTACCAGTAAATGAAAATAAAAATTATAAAGACGATAATTTGTTTTTTTATAACCGCCAATCTTTTTTCGCAGGATAGTTCTTCTAATATAACGTTATCGGGCTATGTTTATAATTCAGTTGATAAAGAACCTCTCGATTTTACTACCGTGGCCCTGCCCGAGTTAAAAATAAAAACCAGAACAAACGCTCAGGGTTATTATTCAATTGATATTTCACAGGCAGGCAAATACACAATTTTTATTTCATCCCCCGGACTAAAAACACTAAAAGCTGAAATTGAAATTACCGAGAGTACAAAAAAAGATTTTTTTCTTGGGCTGGCAACGTTAAAAGGCGAAACTCTTGAAATTAAAGCCGAACGAGAAGTGCAAAAAATTTCTAGGTATTCAATGACAGCAGAAGAAATAAAAAGCGTGCCCGGTTCATTTGGCGATTCGTTAAGCGCCTTAACGTCACTGCCGGGAATAATTAAAATGTCAGGCGGATTTTTCGGGCCCATGATTATAAGAGGCGCCGACGCCAGTTATAACAGGTATTTTATAGATGATATTCCGGTTTATGAACCCCAGCACTTTATGGGTTTTCATTCTATTATATCAAGCGACTTAATGAGTGAAATTGATTTATACGCTTCAGCTTATCCCGCTGAATTTGGCCAGGCTGGGGCGGCTGTTATTGATATTAACACTGTTGATGATGTTAAAAAATTAAGCGGCGTATCTGATGTAAGTTTAATAACATCTAGCGTTTTAATTAAAGCGCCTTTATACCAAAGTAATGAACCTGAAGAAAGTATAGAAAACGATCAAAAATCAAACGAAGAAAAAATATCAGGTTACTATATTTTATCAGGAAGATACTCTTACTTTGAAATATTTTTACCATATGTTATTGAATTTATAATTGATGAAAAGATTGAACAGTTCCCCAAATATTGGGATTACCAGCTGAAAGGAAAATACTTTTTACTGCCAAAGCACGCGCTCACTATTTTTTTATTCGGGTTTGAAGATAAATTAGCTTTCGCCCGAAATTTAGATGAAAATGAAAATGAAGAGCCAAATTCTGAATATAGAGATCCGCTCATTGGCGGGGTAGATATGAAAAATGATGTAAACTCGCATGTTCAATCTGTTAGATACACCTACAGAGCTTCAGAAAAATTTCAAAATGATCTGGTATTATATTCTGTATTAAATGAAGGTTTGGTAGAATTTAGTATTTTAGGTGAAGGTATAACTTCAGCTTTTCAAGATATTACAATTACAACGAATCCTGATGTTTACGGGTTAAAAAATATATTAAAAGTTGAATATATTAAAGATTTTTCAGAAATAAGATTTATTTCAGAAGCTAATTATTATGATTTTAAAGCCTATGGAAAATCTCTTATACCAAAAGCAAACACAAAGACGGGAGGCGGCGGGCCGCCTGATCTTGCTCAGGATTTATTTGAAGAAGTAATTATTGATCATAAAGGTGAAAATGTTGTTTTAAGCGGGGCCCTTGAAAATAAATTTACCTTTGCCGGTTTAAAATTGGTGCCTGCTGTTCGGCTTGATTATTTAGCACGCACAAAAACATTAACAACGGACCCCAGAGGTATGATTAGTTATGAATTTGAATCTGAAACAACAATTGCCGCCGCAGGCGGCTATTACAGTTCTTTTTTACAGGTGAATCCCTACTATTTTAAATCACTGCCCGAAATGGCAAAAACTAATACATTACCCGAAAGGGCAATTCACAGATCGGTTAGTATTGAGCAAAAAATTGATTTATATGCCATAAAATTAGAGGGTTATTACAATAACTTTTACGATCTGGTTGAAAGTGATCCTCATATTAATGAAGCCGGTGAACAGGTTTTGACAAGAAGTACCGGCAAAAGAAAAAATTACGGTATCGAAGTAATGCTTAGAAAAGATAAAGAAGAAAAAGCAAATGATTTTTACGGATGGTTAAGTTATACCTATACACAGGCAAAGCATAAAACAGGCCTTGCTTTAGATGATACAGGAAATATATATATTCCGTTTGAAAGTGAACAGCCGCACTCTATAAAATTAGTTAGCGGTTATGTATATGATACTCATTCCATTGAAGGTAAATTTCAGTTATATAGCTCTTTTCCTTATACGCCTATCGTAGGAAGTAAAGAGTTACCGCCTAATAGCGGCCGTTATTCACCTGTATATGGAGAGAAAAACTCAGAAAGATTGCCTATTTCTCATCAGCTTGATTTAAGATATTCAAAAAGAACTAATTATGAATGGGGATATATTAAATGGTATTTTGAATTACTAAATGTATATAATTATCATTCGTATAATTATAGATGGAGCTACAACAAGCCTTATAAAGAAGGCGTAAATCCTGAAACAAAAAAATCAGATGGGTTGGCTTTTTCGCCCACTTTTGGGGTAGAAGCGAGATTTTAGAAAAATTAGGTTATGAATTTATTATTTTTTTTGTCTTTTTTTGTACTTGTTGTAATATATAGTCTATATGGCTATAAGTATAAGGTTTTAAGAATTGAGATTTTATAAACTTATAAGATATCTATTTATAATATTATTTTGTATTTTTAATACAAACTTATTAATATCTAAACCTATTGTTATAAATAAAAATCAGAATTTTTTTAAAATTGGTTCTGAAATTGAATTTTTTGAAGACAAACAAAATTTATCTATTGAAGATATTTTAAAAAACGATTTAAACATAAGCTGGAAACTAGACGGTAGAGAAACTCCAAATTTTGGATATTCTAATTCTGCTTATTGGGGTAAATTTAAAATTGATTTTACTGAAAAAGAATTGTTGAACGATAGTTTAAAGGCTAATAAGTTATTTTTAGAATTTTCGTATTCACCCATAGATAATATTGAGTTTTATTTTCCCGATAAAAAAGGGAATTATCAAAAAGTAATATTAGGAGATAGAATTCCCTTTGTTCAAAGAGATATAAAATACAGGTACTATGTATTTGAAGTAACACCAGTTTTAGATAAGGTTATTGAATACTTTATTAAAGTTAAAACAACCAGTTCTATACAATTTCCTGTTATTTTATGGAAAGATAAAAGTTTTGCCGAACACAGAACAAGTGACATGTTCGTGCATGGTCTTTATTACGGATTTCTATTGGTAATGATATTATACAATTTTTTATTATATTTATCTGTAAGAGATAGAGGTTATTTATACTATGTATTCTTTATTGCTTTTCTCATACTTTTTCAAGCGGGCTTATCGGGTATTGGGGCACAATATTTATGGCCGCAAAGTTCAGTGTGGAATGATATTTCTATACCGTTTTTAATTTTTACGCCATTGGGATTTGCTTTACTATTTACAAGATCGTATCTAATGGTATCACATTTTATGCCTAAATGGCATAAAATAACAAAGTATATAACTATTTATTATTTTGCTTCAGCAATTTTAACGTTTGTGATTTCATACAAAGCAGGTATTATGATAGCTATAGCTTCAGCTATTTTAACTTCGCCATTGTTATTTTTTTTAGGAATTAAATCATATAGATTAAAATATACCCCCGCTCGTTTTTATTTGCTAGCATGGGGCGGTCTTTTAATAGGTATAGTTTTATACTCATTAAAATCATTGGGTGTTTTGCCGTCAAATTTTTTAATAGATAATGCGGTTCCTTTAGGTGCTACAGCAGAAGTAATATTATTATCTCTCGGATTAGGCGATAAAATAAATCTAGAAAGAAAAGAAAGAGAAGAGCATATCACAAGAACAAATAAGGCATACAGCAGATTTGTTCCCATGCAGTTTTTACAGTTTTTAAATAAGAAAAGTATTATTGATGTAGAACTTGGTGATCAGGTTGAAAAGATTATGACAATAATGTTTATAGATATACGATCTTTCGCGACCTTATCTGAGTCTATGACGCCTGATCAAAATTTTAAGTTTTTAAATTCATATTTAAAAAGAATAAGTCCGGTAATTCGTAAAAACCATGGATTCATAGACAAATATATTGGTGACGCGGTTATGGCATTGTTTCCTGACAGCCCTATTCATGCTTTAAAATCAGCAGAAGAAATTTTTGCTTTATTAAGAAGGTATAATCAAATAAGAAAACGGCAGGGCTATGTGCCAATTGATATAGGAATGGGTATTCACACAGGTAATTTAATATTAGGAACCATAGGTGAAAAAGAACGTTTAGAGGGGACGGTTATTTCTGACGCGGTAAATATCGCTTCAAGACTTGAAAGCTTAACGAAAAAATTTGGATGTCGTTTAATTGTAAGTGAAGATATTATTGCTACCACTCACGAAAAACCTGAACACATAAGACTTCTCGGCAACGCGCGCGTGAAGGGAAAAACAATACCACTTTCAATTTACGAAGTATTTACTTCAGAAACAAGTGAAATTAAAGATGAAAAATTATCGTATAAGCAGAAGTTTGAAACAGGTGTAAATTATTATTACGCCAAAAAATTTAAAGAAGCAGAAGAGACATTTACAGAAATTAAATCTAAACTTAAAATAAATGACAAAGCGGTAAATGTATATGTTGAAAAACTAGATAGACTTCAATATGTTGGTTGATTTTTTTTGTCGAAGTATATTTGACCAAAAGCAGGTATATAAAACATTTGACAAACAGATTGTTCTGCGCAAATTGTTATAATGACAAAAAAAATAAAAGAAAAAACAAAAAAATTCTCAGTCATTCTTATAAAACCCTCTGCTTATGATGAAGATGGTTATGTGGTGCGTTTTAAAAAAGGCGTTTTACCTTCAAATACTTTGGCTTGTCTTTACGGCTTAACCCAAGAAGTTATTGAAAATGACTCACTTGGCGAAGATATAGAAATTATAGCAAAAATATATGATGAAGTAGTTGACTTAATAGATATAGACATTCTTTCAAATGAAGTTAACGCTGTATCAAAAGACAGCGTTTTTTGCATGGTTGGTGTTCAAACGCATCAGTTTCCCCGAGCGTCAGAAATCGCGAGGCTTCTTAGAAAAAAAGGCCATCAGGTTATGATGGGCGGTTTTCATATTAGCGGGGTATTATCGGTTCAGGGCAAACCTTCAACTGAACTGCAAAAAATGCTTGATATAGGCGTTTCTTTAACTGCCGGTGAAGTAGAAGAAAAATGGGTTTCTTTATTAAAAGACGCGTATAATAAGAAGTTAAAACCTGTTTATAATTTTTTAAAAGATAAACCCGAGTTAGAAACTCCCCATTTGCCGCAGGTAAACAGAGAATATTTAGATAAATTTTCTGTTGATTCGTTTTCAACCCTTGACTGCGGTAGAGGCTGCCCTTTTAAATGTTCTTTTTGCACGGTTATAAATGTTCATGGTAACCTTATGAGGCACCGTCCCATTTATAATTTAAAAAAACACGTAATGCATAACTTTGAAGATAACGGTGTTACTTTTTATTTTTTTACTGATGATAATTTTTCACGAAATAAAAGATGGTCAGAAATTTTTGACGCTTTAATAGATTTGCGCCAAAATGGGTATAATTTTACTTTTATGATGCAGGTAGATATGATGTCATATAAAATACCCAATTTTATGGAAAAGGCAGTTAAAGCGGGATGTACTCAGGTTTTTATGGGAATGGAATCTATAAACCCTGAAAATTTAATTGAAATTGGTAAAAAACAAAACAAAATTGAGACATATCGTGAAATGATAAACGCATGGAGAAGCCGCGGAGTTATGACTCATGTGGGTTATATAATAGGCTTCACGAACGATACATATAAATCAATTAAAAAAGATATTAAAACTTTGGCATATGATATTCATGTTGATATGGCCTCATTTTTTATTTTAACGCCTCTTCCCGGTTCAAAAGATCATACGCAAATGCTTGATGATGCCGTTGTAATGCGTTCAGATTTAAATTGGTTTGATACTTTTCATCCTGTGGTGAAGCATCCCAAAATGTCAGAAAAAGAATGGTTAAAAGCGTACAATTACGCGTGGGAGAAGTTTTATTCTTTAAGAAGAATGCAGTGGATACTTAAAAGTTTAAAAGGCGAACCCTTAAGAAATATGTACTGGACATTTTTATGGTATAAATATTCAATAGTTGTGTGTAAAAATCACCCGATGGTCAGCGGTTTTCACCGGTTAAAAGATAGAAAAAACAGAAGACCCGAGTATAAAATTGAAAATGTCTTTCGTTTTTTTCTTCGCAGAACAAAAGATTGGATTATAGAAATAGCCTTATTTATAAGAATATTTTTTGAATTTTTATATTTATATATACGTAATATGTTTAGATTTCATCTTCAAACAGAAAGTCATATAAACAGATTAAGTAAAAAGGCTAAAAAAACTATACAGTCTTTAAAAGAAACCGCTGGATCTATGGCAGACAAAGCGGGCGAAATAAGTAAGGCCGCTGAATCTTTGACCAGCGAAGAAAGAAGAAAGTTTAAGCATAAGGCCTAATAAAGTATTTTTTTCTAAAAAATTGTAATAATTTTAAACTTGAATTGACATCTTCATTATCGCTCCAAATTTGTCTTATGTCACATTTGGTGTCGGCGCCTGAAATTCACCATAATTCAGAAGAAGTTTTAAAAAAAGACCCTTTTGTACACCTGCATTTGCATAGTGTGTATTCTCTTTTAGATGGCGCCATTGGTATAAAAGATTTAGTCAGTCACGTAAAAAGTCTGGGGATGGATTCTGTCGCGGTAACTGACCATGGCAATATGTTTGGCGCCATAGAGTTTTATAGTGAAGCCGTAAAAAATAATATAAAACCTATAATTGGCTGTGAATTTTACATAGCGCCTTCAAGATTTGAAAAAAAATCAAAAGATGATGTAAATGACGGCGGCGCTTATCATTTTGTATTATTAGCTAAAAATAAAACCGGGTATAAAAACCTTATTAAACTTTCTTCAAAAGCCTATATTGAAGGTTTTTATAAAAAACCCCGCATCGATTATAAATTGCTATCTGAATATTCTGAGGGTTTAGTAGGGCTTTCTGGATGTTTGGCGGGAGAGATAAATAGAAAAATTTTAAGAAAAGAGTCAAGCGAAGCTTTAAATTTGGCAGTTCGTTTAAATGAAATTTTAGGTAAAGGTAATTTTTATCTTGAACTTCAAAAACACGGTATTGCAGATCAAGAAATAGCAGCAAAAGGATTAATTGAAATTCACAAAAAAACAGGTATTCCTTTGGTTGTAAGTAACGATGCTCATTTTTTACGCAAAGAAGATCGAGACGCTCAAGATATAATGTTAAGAATTCAAATGCAGAAAAAAATAGATGAGCCAATGACCTTAGGCTTTAATCAAGAATTTTACGTAAAATCTGGCGACGAGATGAGAAATCTTTTTCCCGAGTTTCCTGAAGCGGCCAGCAACACACGCCTAATTGCCGACATGATAAATCTCGAAATGCAGTTTGATACGCCTCTTTTACCAGATTTTAAAACTCCAGACGGAATATCTTTGGCTGATTATCTTGATAAACTAAGCTTTGATGGATTAAAAAAACGTTTTAACGGCAGAGAAATCCCCGCTGCCTACACAGAACGACTAAAAACAGAGCTAAGTGTTATTCATAAAATGGGTTTTGAGGGATATTTTCTTATTGTATCTGATTTTATATCTTACGCTAAAAATAGCAATATACCGGTAGGGCCGGGCAGAGGTTCTGCGGCTGGTTCAATGACAGCTTATTGTCTTGAAATTACCAATATAGATCCTATACGATACGGGCTTCTTTTCGAGAGATTTTTAAATCCTTCTAGAAATGAAATGCCTGATATTGATATTGATTTTTGCAGAGACAAACGTGAAGATGTTATAAATTATGTTGTTAATAAATATGGTGTGGACCATGTTTCGCAGATAATTACATTCGGCACACTTTCAGCAAAAGCTGTAATTAAAGATGTTGCCCGTGTAATGGGTTTTGACTTTTCTGAAATAAACGCTCTTTGTAAAAATATTCCCGATACGCCGGGGCTTTCTCTTGAGAACGCGATTTCTGAAAGCAATGAAGCAAAACAATTTTTCTCAAGAGGAGAAAAAGAAAAAAAATTATGGCATACGGCTAAAACTCTTGAAGGAGTGCCCCGCAATTCTGGCAAACATGCCGCTGGTATTGTTATAGCGCCCTGCGCCTTAGATGAAATAATTCCTCTTGCTGTTGATACAAAAACAGGGTCTGTTATTTCTCAGTTTGAGAAAGGTTCTCTTGAAAAAGCGGGTCTTGTAAAAATGGATTTATTGGGTCTTAAAAATTTAACAATCATTCAAAAGACAATAGATGAAATTAAAAAAAGAAGAGGTATTAAAGTAGAAATTGATAAGCTGCCATTAGACGATAAGGCCGTTTATGAACTTTTGCAAAAAGGCAAAACTAAAGGAATTTTTCAGGTTGAAAATTCGGGTATGACAAAAATGTTAAAGCGGGCAAAACCGCAAAAATTCGAAGACATTATAGCCTGCGTAGCCCTATACCGCCCCGGTCCTCTTCAATCGGGTATGACCGAAGAATATATTAAAAGAAGAAACGGTGAAGTAAAAGTAACATATCCTCATAAAGATTTAGAGCCTATATTAAACGAAACCTATGGAACAATTGTTTATCAGGAACAAGTGATGATGATATCAAGGGTAGTAGGCGGTTTTAGTATGGCCGAAGCCGATACCCTTCGAAAAGCTATGGGCAAGAAAAAAATGGATGTTATGGAAAAACTAAAGGCTCAATTTACAGACGGGGCAAAAAAGAAGGGCCATAACGAAAAGTGGGCCAGCCAATTGTTTGATATGATGGCAGAGTTTGGCAAATACGGGTTTAATAAATCTCACTCTGCGGCGTATGGTTTAATTACCTATCAAACCGCTTACTTAAAGGCCCATTATCCTGTAGAGTTTATTAAGGCTAACCTTGATGCTGATATTGAAACTTCTGAAAAATTAATTGGAACCATTCAAAGCGCAAAAGAAATGGGTATAGAGATTCTGCCTCCCCATATTAATAAATCAAATCTTGATTTTACTATATTAAGCGATAATAAGCTAATTTATGGGCTTCTTGGCGTAAAAGGTCTGGGTAAACTGGCCGTTGACGCCATGCTAGAGGCTCGTAGAGAGAAACCATTTGATGACATTTTTGATTTCGCGGGCAGGGTAGAATCAAAGCATTTAAATAGAAAAAGCCTTGAAGCGCTTACATTTTCTGGTTCTTTAGATTGTTTTGGCAAAAGCAGAGCTTTTCTATATGAAAATATGGAAATTATATTGTCATTTGGCAATAAGGCTCAGCTTGATAAAGCAATGGGGCAGGAATCATTGTTTGAAACCAGCGAGGTAAGGCCCGTTTCGTATTATACTAAAGATATTACCGAATGGAGCTCTGGTAAAAAGCTGCTTTTAGAAAAACAAACTTTGGGTTTATACTTAACCGCACATCCTGTTGATAGCTATAAAGAGATGCTGGCTCATTCTAGCATTGTTCCTATATCTGAAATTGATGATGAATTTAGTAAAGAAAGACAGGTTAAAATATTAGCTGTTATAGACAGCGTAAAAATTGTTAACTCGAAAAGGGGTACTTCTTTTTGTGCCCTTACGATTTCAGATTTAACCGGCAGTTTAGAGTGCAGGGTTTATAATACTGTTTACGAAAAGCATAAAGAAATTATTAAAGAAAATAATATTGTTTTAATTAATATGAAAGTTTCTATTTTTAGAGATGAAGAGACTTCTCGCCTTATGGTTACGGCTAATAATTTTTCTATTGCCTCTGAACTTGAAAAATTTGTAGAAAAAAGCCTTCATATCTATATGTCATCGGGGGGAAATATTACGCTACGTGAGCAGGTAGTAAATATAAAAAAAATACTTTCGGGATATCCCGGTGAAAGCCCTGTTTTTATTCACTATAAAAATCATGAAAACAACATGCAGGTGGTAAGGGTACATCCTATGTACTACGTAAATCATACCGAAGATATTAATAATAATTTAAGAAAAACCCTTGTCTCAGACGAGCACTTTGTATGGCGGGTTGGCAATAAAGTTTATATTTCGTCAGAAGTTCAAAAAGCCATTTAATTATTTTCAGAATATTTCTAATTTAAAACATGCCATATGGAATTTCAAGTAGCTGTTTTAAGCGGGGATGGAATAGGTCCCGAGATAATGAAAAGCGCGATTCGTGTTTTAGAACATGTTATGCGCGATTCAGAACATAAATTAATTTTTGAAGAAGGGTATGTTGGCGGTGCCGGCATTGACAATAAAGGAAAAGCTCTGCCAGATGAAACTCTGGCCATATGCGAAAAAAGTGACGCTATTTTATTTGGCTCGGTTGGCGGCCCTAAATGGGAAAATCTGCCGCCGCAGGAACAGCCCGAGAGAGCCTCTCTTTTACCATTAAGAAAACATTTTGAGTTATTCGCTAATTTAAGGCCCGCGGTTATTTATCCCGAATTAAAAAACGCTTCGCCTTTAAAAAATGATATTGTTAAGTATGGCCTTGATATATTAATATTAAGAGAACTTACAGGAGATGTTTATTTTGGCCAGCCAAAAGGCAGAGAAGGCAGCGGAAAAGATGAAAAAGCATATGATACAATGACTTATTCACGCTATGAAATTGATCGTATCGCGCGTCTTGCTTTTGAATATGCCCGCGGCAGAAAAAACAGGGTGCATAGTATCGATAAGGCCAATGTTCTTACCAGTATGGTATTATGGCGCGAAGTTGTTGCAGAAGTTCATAAAGATTATAAAGACGTAGAACTTCATCATTTGTATGTAGATAACGCGTCTATGCAGCTTATTAAAAATCCGGGACAATTTGACGTAGTGCTTTGCCCTAATATGTTTGGCGATATTTTATCAGATGAAGCCAGCCAAATTACAGGTTCTATAGGCATGCTGCCATCGGCTTCATTGGGTGAACCAGACAGCAAATGGGGTAAAGAAAATTATTCTTTTGGATTATATGAGCCGGCAGGAGGTTCGGCGCCAGATATCGCGGGCAAGGGAATTTGTAATCCTATAGCGCAGATTTTATCGGCTGCTTTAATGTTAAGATATTCATTTGGTCTTGAAAAAGAAGCGGTTCAAATAGAAGACGCCGTAAAATATGCTATCACTGAAGGCGCCCGCACATTTGATTTAATTCAATATGAAACTGACGATAAAAAACCTTTAAATACAGAAGAGATAACACAGGCTATAATTAACGAAATTGACTGATATTTTTACGAGGCTGGCTCAGGTACAGATAATTTTTTTTGTTCCATTTCGCATTGTCCCTCAAAAATAACACCGTCATCTATTTCAAGATTTGGCGTTCGAATATTACCAATAAGACGGGCGCCATGTTTTAGTTCAACTTTTTCTGAAGCCGATACGTTGCCCGTTACTGTGCCGTGTACTATTAAATATGTTGTTTCAATATGAGCTTCTATTACCGCTTCATTACCTATTTCTAATATATTGGTACCGGTAATATCGCCTTCAAATTTGCCTAAAATTCTTAAGGGATTTGAAAATTCAAGCGAACCCCTAAAAGAGGTATTTTTTTGAAATTCGGTAAAGTCTATTTTTTTTCTTTTTTCAAGTTTAACCATTTAAATAAGTCTACTTTGTAGTCATTGTAAATACGCCATCCCAATCTGCAGGGGGAGGGTTTTCTATAAATAATTGGCATCTTTCAATATAAAGTTTAGATGGGCCGTCATCAGGTATAAGTTGAATAGCGCTTTCAAATTTTTGAAGCGCATCACGCCATTTTCTGTCTTTATAAAGATTTAGCCCTTCATTGTATAAATCAATTACTTGCTTTTTTTCTGCGCTTATCATAGGGTATTTTTTTATTTTTATTTAATTTGTCAAGGCCAAGTCTAAAATTGCCTTATTCTTTTTTCTGTTAAATTACAAACGTAAAAATGTGACTTTTTTTTAAATTATGTTGACAATTTAACAATGGTTTAGTAGCTTGTTACAAATCCTGTTAGGAGAATGAATATATGAAAAATCAAATTAAAAATCAAACCAAAAAACGTTTTAACTATGTGAAAACAAAAAGTATTTTGTTAATTATTTTATTTATCGTAGCGTATTGCAGTGACGAAAAAGCTGTAGATACAGGCAGCGATACAACATTAACGGCCAGTATTTCGGGTACGGCCAGTGCCGAAACTGTAGAGCCCATATCAGGTTCTTTAGCTAAATTAAGCGGCAGTGTTGCTTTAAATAAAGCGTTATCAGAGAGACAAAGCGCCGTTGGCTGCGCGAATAGTGATTATGAGGTATTTCCTGTTGGATCTGGCAAAGCAATGGAATTTGAAGAAAACGGTGAAAAAGTTACAAAAAAGAAAACAGGTGATAAAGGCACATTTAGTATAGATGGGGTGTATATTGAAAATGAAGTTGTATTTTTATTTACATGCGGTAGTGCACCTGGCAATTTCTTAACGAATAATTCAATGAAATGTCTGGCAAAGCCCGGCGCAAAAAATATTATATGCGATCCTATTACCGACGCGGTAGTTCGTACTATTGAAGTAGAAAACGGGGGCTTAGGAATAGAAAATTCAAAAGCTTTAAAAGGCTTAAAAATAACAGACAATGTTGTTAAGATGGCTGGCGATATAAAGAATGCCGCAAAATTAGACTCTAATATACTACTTGATATAGAAGGTGCATCAGATATTACCAGCTTAGCCTCTGTATTAACGATCGATTTAGCCTCAGTAACCGGCAGTACTCTAACTAATATAGCAAACGCGATATCTTTAATAAAAGATAGCAATGGCGTATTTGACGCTTCTTGTTTAGATATAAACCCAACCACACCGGCAGCTTTGTCACCAATTGTGTTAAGTGCTGTTTGTATAGATTATCATGAAATTGATTCTATTGATGCTGCAGCTTTAGGTCCAACATGTACAGAAAGTTCTAATTCATGGGATGGTACCAGTACTTGTTCAGCAGTGAAACCCTATAATTCATTTTGTATCAGAGGTTGTGAGGTAGATATGTTCTTCTTTAAGGGAACTTTTTACACATATACTGCTGATACAAATTTTGATCCAGCGGGGGGTCAATTAACGAATCTTTCTTTTACTGAAATTGATGCAAAATGTGTTAATGATTTCCCAGGTGGTATTGGTAAGCCAGTTCTTTGTACAGAACATGAAGGTATTTTAACAGCACCTTAATTCTAGATTGTTTACTTGAAAATAATCTAAAAAAGCAGAGTTTTACTCTGCTTTTTTTATGCTTTTTATAAGCTCAAAATTATTGACCATACGTTTGAAACTTTATATATGTCTCACCCATGAAAATTCACGAATATCAAGCAAAAGAAATTTTAAGAAAATATAAAATTACGGTACCAAACGGTTATGTTACCGAGAACGCTGGCGAAGCATCGTCTATTTATGAAAAGCTCGGTACTTCTGTTGTGGTGGTAAAAGCTCAAATTCACGCGGGCGGCCGCGGCAAGGGCGGCGGTGTTAAGCTGGCAAAATCGGCTGACGAAGCCAAAGAATTAGCCAATCAAATAATAGGCATGAACCTTGTTACTCACCAAACGGGCCCTGAGGGTAAAGAAGTTTTACGTGTCTTGTTAGAAGAAGGCATGGATATTAAAAAAGAGTATTATGTTGGTATTACTTTAGATAGAAAGCAGTCTAAGCCGGTAATTATGGTATCTACAGAAGGCGGTATGGAAATTGAAGAAGTAGCCGCTAAAACACCCGAAAAAATAGTAAAAGAAACAATTGATCCTAATTTGGGGCTTTTACCTAACCAGGCTTCTTATTTAAGTTATTCTTTAGGTTTAGAGGGCGATTACGCCAAACTAGCCGCTAAGTTTTTTCTTGGTCTATGGAAGGCCTACGACAATGAAGACGCCTCAATGGTAGAGATAAATCCTCTTGTAACTACGGGTGATGGCAGAGTTTTAGCTCTTGACTGCAAAATGGATTTTGATGATAACGCAGAATATAGACAATCTGAACATCCGCCCCTTCGCGATTTAACAGAAGAAGACGATTTAGAAGTCGAAGCGTCTAAATATAACTTAAATTACGTTCGTTTAGATGGCGAAATAGGCTGTATGGTAAACGGCGCGGGGCTTGCCATGGCCACCATGGATATTATAAAACACCATGGTTCATCGCCTGCAAACTTTTTAGATGTAGGTGGGGGCGCCAATCCAGAAACGGTTACCAACGGATTTAAAATAATTCTTTCTGATAAAAATGTGAAAGGTATATTTGTGAATATTTTTGGCGGTATTGTAAGGTGCGATAGAATAGCAAACGGTATAGTAGAAGCCGCTAAAAATGTTAATATAAATGTTCCTTTAGTTGTAAGGCTTGCCGGCACAAATGCCGAATTGGCCAAAGAAATACTTGAAAACAGCGGTATTAAAATGATAGTAGGCGACACATTAAGAGACGGCGCTGAAAAAATCACGCAGGCAATAAAATAAGGTTGGTATTATATGGCAGTATTATTAACAAAAAATTCAAGAGTTATAGTTCAGGGTATAACCGGCAAAGAAGGAGCCTTTCATACCGCGCAAATGTTAGAATATGGAACAAACGTAGTGGGAGGCGTTACGCCCGGTAAAGGCGGTCAAAAATCTGAGCATGGTTTACCTGTTTTTAACAGTATTAAAGACGCCGTAAAAGAAACAGGCGCAAATGCCACAACAATTTTCGTTCCGCCGCCCTTTGCGGCAGATGCCGTGATGGAAGCCGTAGGAGCCTCTCTAGAGCTGGCTGTATGTATTACAGAGGGCATACCCGTAAAAGATATGTCTAAAATTATTGGTTTTCTTCGTCATAGTAAAACTATTCTTGTGGGACCAAACTGCCCGGGCGTTATAACCCCCGGTGTTGGTAAAATGGGTATTATGCCCGGATTTATTCATAAACCCGGTAAAATAGGCGTTATCTCGCGTTCCGGCACTTTAACTTATGAAGCAGTAAGCCAGCTTACCGCCGAAGGTTTGGGCCAAAGCACATGTATAGGTATTGGCGGCGACCCTATTATTGGGTTGCCTCATCTTGAAGCGGTAAAACTTCTTGCCGAAGACCCCGATACCGAAGGTATCGTAATGATTGGCGAAATTGGCGGCACTGCCGAAGAAGACGCTTCGCTTTATATTAAAGAAAACGTAAAAAAACCGGTTGTGGGCTTTATTGCGGGCCAAACCGCGCCTCCCGGCAGAAGAATGGGTCACGCGGGTGCCATAATCTCTGGTGGTGCTGGTACAGCAGAAAGCAAAATGAAGGCCATGAGAGAAGCCGGTATTTATGTATGTGAAAGTCCCGCTGATATCGGCAAGAAGATGAAAGAAGCCTTAGGCTAGTATGTTTTTCATCCAACTGTAATATTCTTCAAGAATATCATTTATCAATAATTTTGATATTTCTGGTACTGTATACGGATGGTTTTCTTTTATAGTTTTTTTAATATCGGGCCATTTTGATTCCAGAGTTTTTATAAAAAGCTTATATTCTTCATCATTTTGTATTTTATTTTCCCATTCATAATATGAGATTACCGGCCCTATAATATTTACGCATACGGCTAATTTTTTAGAAACCAGTAATTTAGCTGTTTTTTCAGCTTCTTCTTTTGTAGGGAAGGTAGATGTTACAAGTATTGGATTTATATCCATTTATTATTTATTTTTTTCTTGTTTTGAATTTTGTTTTTGTTCTTGTTTTTGTTCTTGTTTTTTGGATTTTTTAGACTCATCATTTTGTACTATCTTATATTTTAACGGATATGTTAAATATAATTCAGGACTTATACTAAATGAAAAATAGGCATAATAATTTTTATACTGAACATAGTATGTAAAATTATCATCAGAGGCTTTTTCATATTTAAAATCTGATACTTTTATATTTTCATAATCAGGGTCTTGATAATAATTTAAAACAGCTCTTTTTAATGAAACTAAAAGAGTTTGCTCTAATTGATTTTTCTTTTTATCTTCAGGTACTATATTTAATCTTTCTTTTTCAACAAGATTGTTAAATGTATCTTCTATTTGCCCAGCGTTAATATTTTTACCATTTGTCATACTGATAAGAACTGTTATTAAAAAAATTATTTTCAAGTTTAAAAATGTATATTTCATATTATAAAATTTTATTTTCTGTACCATTTAAGAGCCTATTTATATTACTTTTGTGTTTGTAAACAACAAAAAGAGAAATAATTAAAAGAAAAATAAAAATTTCTTTTTTTTCATGCAGACTTTCAAAAAACAAAAATAATACAGGTATGCTTAAAGCAGCCATTATTGAGGCTAAAGAAACATATTTAAATAATATAATAAATATAATAAAAATACCCAATGAAATTAACATAATATATGGTATAATTGCTAAAAGAGCTCCAAAGCCTGTGGCCGCGCCTTTGCCTCCTTTAAAATCTATCCATACAGAATAAATATGGCCCAATATAGCAAACAGCGCAGCCGCAATTAGGTATACAGATTCTAATTCTAAAGCTTCATTATTTTTATTGAACAACAATTTTACAAAAATAGCGGCAGGTATAAACCCTTTTAATGCGTCTAAGAAAAAAACAAAAAAACCCCATGATTTTCCTAACAATCTCATTGTGTTTGTTGCCCCTACGTTACCAGAGCCATGTTTTGTAATATCAATTCCTTTTATTTTTCCCGCTATATACGCAAAAGGAATTGAGCCAAATAAATAAGAAAGTAAAATAAGCATTACAAACGAGCGAATATTTATACTTTCTATCATAATATATATTGTATTATATAATTTATTGTATTACTCGTCATATAATTTATAATGATTATTTAAAATTTTACTATCTATGTATTTATTCTAATTCTTCTTCTTGTAAAGAAAGAGTTATATTTCTATCTTTTGAAACAAATGAAACAGAATTTATATAATATAATGTAATTTCTTCTGCTTTGCCTTTTACTTTTCTTTTTATTTTTTCTGTAAATGTTACCTGATCTTTAATTCTTTCATATGTCTCTTCACTTATTAATACAGCGTTTTTTTCTGAAGATTTTTCAATTCTTGAGGCCGTATTCACCACGTCACCTAGCGCGGTCCAGTCCATTCTTTTTTTTGTACCCACACTGCCTAAAATTACACTGCCAGAATTTATGCCAATTCTAATATTTATTGGCATCTGTCCGCTGGCTTCTCTAAATTCATTCAGTTGAAAAAAATTATTTTGAATTTCAATAGCCGCGATAACAGCAGAAAGAGGCTCTAAAAAGATTACCATTATGCCATCACCCATAAACTTATCAATATTACCTTGATGCTGTTCAACAGAATGTACTACCGTACCCATGGCTATATTTAACAAATCAATTACTTTATCATGAGCTAAAGATTCACTGGCTGTTGTAAATCCTATTAAGTCTCCAAAAAAAATAGTTACATCTTTTACTTCATTAGGCAGTGTGTTTTTTCCCATTCTAATGCTTTGTCGGGCCTTATCTAGAATCATTTCTGGAATATATGGTGATATTAATTTTTGCAAATGAACATTTTCAATAACCGAACCCTCTGATAAAGCTCCTTTCTTTTTACCCGCGATATTTACAGCCTGCCACAATGTATGCACAGTATTAGAATTTTCTAAAATGCCGCTTACATTAAACATTATATCATCGCTATTATCTTTAAAGGGAATAGAAATACGGTAATTTTCAAACTGATTAACAGACTTTATGCTAAAAGGGCCGCTAAAAATATCTTCAAAAAATTTTGCTTTAATAGCAACAGGAAAACTATCAATTTCAGATTCAGGAATATTTAAGCGGTCAAGAATTGGCCCGGTGATGCTTTGTATTTCGCCATTTAAATTAAACTCAATTAAAGAATACCCTAGTTTTTTATAGATATTCTGCAATATAGCGCTTTCGTTGTGATTTTCTTTATATATTTTTATGCTTTGGCCTTTGGTTCCATGAAATAAATCTAAAGGTATATCCAGACGGCTTGTAGTTGTTTTCTTTTTTAAAACAACATGAAAGTTTGCCAGTGATAGGCCTAGCCCTCGTAAGGTCATAATAATTAATGGTATTCCCAAGCCAGATTGTTCTTCTTCGTTTGAATCATTTTCTGGGGAATCTTCATCTCCTATTAAATCATAAAAAGAGTTCAACGTTTTTGATTTTTTAACAAGAGAAATTAGGCGTTTTTTTTCAATATCTGACAAATGACCGTCATTTACCACTTCAAATCTTAGATTCTCATTATTTTTTTTACCCGATATTTTTAAAGTTAAATTATGTTCTCTACAGACTCTAGAAAAGTTTATAGCTTTATTTGAATCAATTTCAGCCTTAAAAATTCCCAGCCAATCTTTATAGCTTATATCTCCCCACCCTATGTCTTGTATTAAATAGCTGAAAAAAGCTTTTTTATATAAAGCTTTCATTCCGTTTACTGCTAACTCATAAACTATAGTATTAATTGGACCCGCTAAACTGGGTCTTCCTAAATCTGTTGTTATTTTTCGTATTTTTGAAATTAAATTTTCTTTTATACCCGAATATAAATCATAGGCAATGTATTCAAATTCAAGCTCAAAATTATCTTCCGAACTTATATTATTTTGAACTGCCTTTTTATATTCTTGGGTCATCTCATTTTATTTTACACAACAGTAATAAAAAATTTATAAAATTGATCTTCTTTTATTGCCTCAGCATAATTTTCTTCCAGATTCTGAATTTCTGCTTCAGAAAAATTTAACATCTTATGTGCATATGAAATATCATATTCTTTACCTTCAAGATAATTACCATATTTGTATTTTTTAGCCAGATAATTTGAATACGATATGATATATATAATTTTCTTATCTCTATCTGAAACTTCTAATTCGTCAGGTATTTCGAGCGGGTTTTCATGATATTCCGCCACAATTTTAAATAATCTGGGTAAATGCCAGTTTTCAATACATATACCGCCTACTTTCGCGTGATTTGTTTCAAAAAGATAGTTTTCTGCTTCAATAAATTCAATTTTATTATCTTCAGCAAGATGAATTACTTCAATAAATTTTTGCCTGTCTACAATGTTTAATATTACTTTGCCAATATCATGTAAAAGACCGCCAATAAAGGCTTCTTCTTGCAGATCTTTGTCATACTTGCCAGAGATTACACGCGCTAAAGTTGCCGTTACAATGCAATGTTCCCATACATATCTTCTAAACCTTGAATAATTGCCGCTTTCAAATATTTTTTTAGCGGCACCAGCTGTCGCAAAGGCTAGTACAGTTTTAAAACCAATCATACCTATAGCTTGCTGTAAGTTGCTAATTTCGTTCCCTCTTGAATAAAAAGATGAGTTTGCTACTTTTAATATTAACGTTGTCATATTTTGATCTGCTCTAATTAAATTGTCCAGATCTTTAAAATTCATATCAGAATTTTCATTTAGCTGTAAAATTTTCGCTAAAACATGCGGTTGAAAAGGCAAATCTATTTTGCTTAAGTCCATAAAAATCTTCCTCCAAATACGGTTTTTTGTTTATTTTTAATAATATTATAAACCTATTCATTTTGCCATATTATTATGATATTATTTTAATAATATGGATTATTATTTTATTGTCGGCATTTATATATTTTCTTTTGTATAATTATTCCTTCTTAATTTAATTTGACGTAAATTTTCTCAATAATATTTCAAATCATCTGATTTTTTAACAAAAAATATTTTTTATGTCAATAATCAAAAGTGATTATTTTTGTTTAAATCTTAAAATAAAAAAGACTTAATAATTCTTGACGAGTGAACACTTAAATAATCTAATTTCATAAATGTCCTTATTTGAAAATTTTTATTTAAATTATTATTCAATAGGCGCTTTAATCCCGTTTATCTTTACCATTGCAATTGGTTTGTTTTTAATTCGTTTGCCTGAAAAAAAAGAATCAACATTATTTTTTGGTAAGGGTTTTTTTCTTTTGGGAATATTTAACTTTGGATATGTTATTGCTGCTTCTTTTTACCATCCTTTTGCCGCTTATCATAGATGGATTACCGTTGCTACAATACTGCCTCTTCTTTTATATTTTGGGCAGTTCTTTTTTTATTTTCGCGATTGCGTTCATAAAAAAACAGCAAAAATATTTTATTACGTAAAATGGACCATATCTATTATAGTAACAATTGTGTTTATAATTTATACCTTTTCATCAGAAAAGATATTTCATCCTTACGCGCAACACTGGGATTTTAATGCCGATGAGATTTCAGCTATTGTCGCTATAATAATATTAATTTTTATATTGGGAGTTCTTGTCGCAGCGGTTTTAAAGATGATTGTTCTTAAAGGAAAAGATCGCTGGGGAATTTTTGGTATGGCTGTTTCATTTGTTATAAGCTCGGTTTTTCCCTCAATATTAAACTCTTTTAGCAGAGAAGGGCTAATTGACAGAGGCACATACCAGATTATTTACGATGTTCTTATTCTTTTTGGTCTTTCAGGATTGATTATTATTTTTCTTAATTTAACAAAAGAAAAAACAACATTTATGGTTAAAATCGTAGGGGTAAGTTTGGTTATATTTTTAGTAGGATTTCAAATGATAATGTTTTCGATATTAAAAGATTCTGAAGACGCTTATGATAAATTACATTCTCAGATGACTTTAAACTCATTTCAAACAAATTATATTTCAAGAGATTTAAATTATGTTACATTAATTTCATTAAAAGATTTTACTTACACAAATATATATCAGAGAAAAAATATTACCTTAGATTATAAAAATCTTGAAACAGAGCTTTTAAATACATATTTATGGAAGAAAATAAACAACTTGAAAGATTATGAATTTTCTTCAGGCATTCAATATATTTTAGATAATTCACATGAGAACTTCTTAGGTTATAAAACAATTATAAATAAATATTTAACTAATTTAAATGACATTCAAATGCATAAGGCCGGGGTTCTTCTTGATTATGTAAGTTCCTTCGATAATTTAATCACTTATAATTATAACATGATAAATAAAAAGAAATTAAATAAAGTAAAAAAACTTTTAAATACAAAAAATATTTTTACCAGTCAAGAGTTTTATCCTTTTATAGAGTCTGTGAAAAATAAGTTTAAAGACATTGAATTTAACAGTGCTAAAGATAAAAATAATTTATTAAACTATTTTACTAAATTTAAAAATCCTAATGAAAGACGTTTTAGAGAAGACATTGAAAATAAGTCTCATTATTTTTCATTTATATCTATTGATTTTAATAATGAGAAAATTTACGAGGCCGGTTATTCTTACTTAGATTACAGAATTCATATGCACTCTAAATCTTTTAATATTTTAATAATTTTTTTCTGTATAATATTTTTTATTTTTCTTATTCCCGTTTTCTTAAAAAACTCTCTGGTAAATCCTTTGAGAACCTTGTTAAAAGGTGTAGAGATGGTTAACAAAGGAAATTTAGATGCTGTTATTCCGGTTAATACTAAGGATGAAATTGGTTTTATCGCTCAAACTTTTAATAAAATGGTTAAATCAGTTCAAAAGGCAAATATAAAACTTCAAAATCATGCTGATATATTAGAAGATACCGTGGCAGAAAGAACTAGAGAGCTTCAAGAATCTTTTGAAAAAATTCAATCGCTAAAAATTCAGCAAGACGGTGACTATTTTTTAACTTCTCTTTTACTGAATCCTCTTGGATTAAATACTGTTAAAAGTGATACAGTTTCAATAGAGTTTCTTATGAAACAAAATAAAAAATTTAGGTTTAAAAAATGGAGAAAAGAATTAGGCGGTGATATTTGTATTGCCCATAGTATTATCTTAAAAGATAAACAATATTCTGTTTTCTTAAATGCCGATGCGATGGGTAAATCGATGCAGGGTGCCGGGGGTATATTAGTTTTAGGAGCAGTTTTTCAATCTATAATTGAACGAACAAAATATTCAGATGAATTAAAAAATAAATATCCCGAAGCATGGATAAAAAATGCTTTTGTTGAGCTTCATAAAGTGTTTGAAAGTTTTGAAGGTTCTATGTTAATATCGTTAATAATTGGTATTATTGACGATGAGCTTGGTTTAATGCACTTTTTAAACGCCGAGCATCCATATCCGGTTTTATACAGAGACAATAAAGCCGTATTTATTGAAGAAAAAACTATTTTTAGAAAATTGGGTACTGTAGAAGTAAGCGGAATTATTCACACCCCTACTATACACTTAAAAAAAGGTGATATAGTTTTTATAGGCTCAGACGGTAGAGATGACTTAATATTGGGTTACGATGAAAATAATAATAAAATTATTAATAAAGATGAAAATTTATTTTTAAAAATTGTTGAAGAATCGAAGGGAAGTTTAAGAAATATTTTTAAAAATATGTTAAAAAAAGGGCAATTAACAGATGATTTATCTTTGTTAAAGTTATCATATAAACAAGACAATACTGAAGTTAATATATTCTCTGAAGTTAATATAAGAAAATTGATTACTGAAGCAAAAATAAAAATGAAAGAAAATAATTATAACGAAGCTCTTTTAATTTTAGAAAACGCGAAAAAATTAAATAATTCATCGCCAGAAACAATAAGAAATTTATTAAAAATTTTTATTATGTTAAAAGATTATAAGAAAGCGGCTTTAGCAGCTGAAGACTATATAACACTTAAACCCGCCGATACTGAACATATTTATATTGCGTCTTATTGTTATAAAAAAATGGGAAACTTTATAAAGTCAAAAGAGCTAAGTGAAAGAATTTACTTACGAAACCCAAAACACTTGAAAAATCTTATTAATTTAGCCGGTATTTATCTTAAGTTATCAAAATATAAAGAAGCGTTGTTATATGTCGGTGAGGCTTTAGAAATGGATCCTAATAATAATAAAGCTTCAAAAATTAAAAATATTTTACTTGAAAAAAATAAAACTATTTAATTTATAATTTAAAGAACGATATTTCTTCCTGAAGTATTCTTGTTGTTTTGCTTAATTCTTTCGAGCGATTAGCAACTTTACCAGCTTCGTCAGTATTTGATTGATTTATTCTGGTTAAATGCGAAACTGATTTTCGAATACCGTATAATGAATCTTTTTGCTCTTGCGCGGCATTTTTTATTTCACCAGATTGTTTACTTACTCCTGCGGTAATCTCAATAAACAGTTCAGAGTCAGTAAGTTGTTTTTTCATTAATCTGCTTATTTCATCAAAATGCAGATCTATGCCTTTTATGCCCTGTATAATTTTTTGCAATAATTCCATTATGCTGTTTGTTGTTTCAGTTGTATTGGTAATTTCTTCATTATTAATATTAATTAGAGATTCAATATCTTTAATGCTTTGCGATGTTTGATCAGCTAATTTAGCAATTTCTTCCGCTACGACAGCAAAACCCTTGCCAGCTTCACCGGCTTTTGATGCCTCAATTGAAGCGTTTAATGAAAGCAGGTTTATTTTTTCTGAAATAGCTGTAATCATCTCTACAACATCAACCATTTTATTAGAACTTTCTTTTACAGTCGCCATACTTATTTTCATCATATCCATGATATTTTCACCTTTTAAGGCCTCATTTGATATTAATTTCACAGATGAAGCAGCTTCATTCACTCTGCCGTTCATATCAGTAATTATGGACGATAAATCATTATTTGCTAATTTTAATCTATTGTATTGCTGGTGCTGATCAGAGGTTGATTTTGATACTGTATCTGCATTTTCAGATATACTTTCTAATTTTGCCGATATCTCTGTAAATGAATCAGCCTGTTCTTTTATATTTCCTGAAAAAATTGAAGCGGTTGATTCCATTTCATTTGTTAAACCTAATAGTTTATTTATTATTTCTGTAACTACTTCTATGGTGTGTTTAAATTTTATAGCCATTTTATTTATCGATATTGTTAATAAATAAGTTTCATCTTTACCAGAACCTCTATCTACATCTTCTATTTGATTAATTACTGCCAAGTCTCCTTGATATAATGAATCAGATACAACAGAAAGTTCTTTTATCTTTTGAGGTAATAAACGTATTATTAGGTAAAGAAATAAGGCCAAGAAGAAAAAAATACCCATTATAATACTTGAAAGTTCATAATTTAAACTTACATTTTGCTCAAGCTGTGTTTCAATTGGTATTATTACCTCTAAAACTCCGCGAACATCGTTCATTTTCCAGTCGTTTTTTGGCGTTGTTGGATGGGTATTATGGCAGTTTACGCATACCGGAGTTTGAAGTCTATCGGCTATTGCTACCCTAAGAGATTTTTTAGCCTTATGTACATCTTCACGAACAAACATATCATTTGGTTTATCTTCAAAAAAATCAAGCGCTTCTTTTGCGAATTCATCAAGAACTCTATTTTTTCGATTTGGAAAGGGAAATCTACTATAAAGTCTAAGTTCCATACCTATATCAGGATTAAGAGATAGCAACTCGCTTAGATCATGTATCATTGTGGCGGGTAAAGGAATTGTAGCGCTATCATCTTTATGATCATAGTGAATTTTAATTTTTGAATTATTTTTTACATCATTTACAACATTATTTGTATAATACCCTCTTAACGTTTCATATTGCTTTATAATACTTTTTGCTGTAATTGTTGTATTTTCAATAGTAAGAGTTTTAGAGCGGTGATACAAGTAGGGTAAAACAATAAGAAATCCCGATACAAACAATATTCCGGTAGGAATAATTATCTTCTGATAAAAAGAATACTTATGATATCTTGACATTAAAAATTCTTTCATAGTATATCCTGATTATTTATTAAATTTGATAAATATCCCTGTAATTTTTTTATTCATTATTTAAAATTCTTTCTATCAATTATTTATATCGACTGAAAATAAAATAAAATAAACGCTTTATTATATTATTTATTTAATATTATAATGAAATTACTTATAAATATATTAAAATATTGTTAAAACACAAAAAAACTTGCTTGATTGTTTGACGAAACCGAAATGTCAATATGAAAACAGGTGAAAATATAGAAGAAATTATACTGCCAAATATATTACAAAAACCATTTGAAGATATTATAAGAGGCTGTGAAGAAATATTGCCTGTAAATCAATTAAAAAAAAAATTAGTTCATAGTTATAATAATAAAAAGCCATTAATAATTAAAGCTGGGTTTGATCCTACCGCGCCTGATTTGCATTTAGGGCATACGGTATTACTTCAAAAATTAAAGGTTTTTCAAGATTTAGGGCATGAAGTAAATTTTCTTATTGGTGATTATACCGCTATGATTGGCGATCCCACCGGTAAGTCAGAAACTAGAAAACCTCTTTCAGCCGAAGAAGTAAAAGAAAACGCCAAAACATATGAAGAACAGGTTTTTAAAATCTTAGAAAAGAAAAAAACAAAAATTATATTTAATTCAAGCTGGTTAAGTAATATGAATTTAAAAGATGTACTCACATTAACATCTAAATATACTGTAGCCAGACTTCTTGAAAGAAATGACTTCGAAAAAAGATATCAAGAAAAGCAGCCAATATCTCTTGTAGAATTTATGTATCCATTGTTGCAGGGATATGATTCTGTTATAATGAAATCAGATATTGAACTTGGCGGCACAGATCAAAAATTTAACCTATTGGTGGGTAGAGATTTGCAAGAGCATTATCATCAAGAGCCTCAGGTAATAATTACATTGCCTTTGTTGGTAGGTTTAGACGGCGAAAATAAAATGAGCAAGTCTCTTAATAATTATGTTAGTATTCAAGAACCGGCAATTGAAATTTATGGTAAGCTTTTAAGTATATCTGATGAATTGATGTGGGAATATTATAGGCTTTTATCACAAAAATCACTGGAAGAAATTGATAAATTAAAAATTAATGTTAAAGAAAATAAAATTCATCCTAAAGAAGTAAAATCAGATTTCGCCGTAGAAATCGTAGCCCGTTTTTATGATGAAAAAACCGCACTTGCAGCAAAAAAAGAGTGGGAAACTATACACTCTCCCAAACATAGAGGCGTTCCTGAAGATATTGAAGAATTTAAGATAACTAAGGAGCATCTTCTGGATAATAAAATAGGTCTTTTAAACGCATTGCGAATGGCAAACATAACTTCTTCTAACGGTGAAGCCAGAAGAATTGTAGAATCGGGGGGTGTTCATTTATTAGAAAATGATGAAGAAAATACTATTACAGACACCACGTTTTTTTTGAAAAACGGTGAATATCTGTTTAGAATAGGAAAGCGAAAGTTTATTAAAATTTTTGTGCCATAATCAAAGTAAGCTTTTTTTTGAAAAATTTACAATTTTAAGGTAAATTTAATTATAGAAATGACTTTAATTCGTAAACCGGCTGTAGCTGGATATTTTTATCCTGACAATAAAGATAATTTAAAAAAGCAGATAAAGAAATATTTTTCTGTAGCTAAAGATAACAAAATTTTTGGCCGTGCGGTTATTTCACCTCACGCGGGATATGTATATTCAGGCCAAGCCGCTGCTTTTGCTATTTCATCTTTTTTAGAGAATAAAGAAAAAATTAAACGTATTATATTATTTGGTCCTGCTCATAGGTATTCTTTATCAGGTATAGCCGCCGATTCTGCTGAAAAGTTTCAAACCCCATTGGGCAATGTTCCTGTTGATTTAGAATTGACCGAAAAACTTATCAATTCATTTTTAATTCAATATAATGATGAGGCCCATGCGAAAGAGCACTCTTTAGAAGTGCAGCTTCCCTTTTTGCAAGAAGTTATAAAAAAATTTAAGATTGTTCCTTTAGTAGCGGGCAATACTAATGAAGAAGAAATTGCTGAGGTTATTAAATTCTTGTGGGAAGATAAAAGTAATTATTTTATTATCAGCTCAGATCTAAGTCATTATCTGTCTTATGAAAAGGCTAAGAAAAAAGACAGAGAAACTTCTGATTATATTGAAAAATTAGAGTTTAATAAAATATCTTCAGATAGAGCCTGCGGATCTTTATTGATCAATGGGTTTTTAAGAGCCGCTAAAAAATTAAATTTAAAAGTTAAAACACTATACTTAACAAACTCAGGGGATACCGGCGGTGATAAATCAAGTGTAGTTGGTTACGGCGCATATTGTTTCATATAGTATGAAACTTTCAGATTCTGATAGAAGTTTTCTTTTAAGTATAGCTAAAAAATCCGTAGAATACGGCGCTGAACATCACAAGCTTATAAAAATTGATTATGAAAATTGTTCTAAAAAACTTTTAGATAAAGCTGCTGTTTTTGTTACATTATTTAAAGATAAAAAACTTAGAGGCTGTATAGGCTCTTTAGAACCAAAAATGTCATTAGCAGAAAATGTCGTAAAAAACGCTTATGCGGCAGCGTTCGAAGATTATAGATTCTCTTCGGTTGAAAAAAGTGAATTATCTTTTATTGAATATCATATTTCTATTTTAAACAAACCTGAAGAAATATTATTTTCTTCTGAAAAAGATCTTCTTAAAAAAATTCGTCCCGGTATTGACGGATTAATTCTTGAAGAAAAAAACAAAAGAGCTACGTTTTTACCATCAGTATGGAATTCATTAAATACTACCACAGATTTTTTAAATGAATTAAAAAAGAAAGCGGGCTTTACCGCAAATTACTTTTCAAAGACTATAAAAGTTTTTCGGTATACGGTCGAAAACATACCGTGAATAAAAAATATTTTATTAAAAATAATTCTATTTTCACATTAGAAAAATTATTTTCATGTATGAAAAAAGGTAAATATTGTGTTGTAGGCGCGGGTCCTTCTTTAAATTTGTGCGGTTCAGACATTAAAAAATTAATTACAGAAGAATATATTTTTATTCTTTCTGATTCTATTGCTCATTCATTTATTCAAAAATTTCCCAAATCTAAGAGAATTATTTTTACGGTTGAATATAGATATCACAATTATTTAAAAAAACTGACAGATGAAAAAATTGCAATATATCAAAATAGTAATTTAAGAAATTTTTCTTCTATTTTAAATGAGTATTATCTATTTAATTTTGTAAAAGAAAATAATTTATTTAATATAAAAAATTTAATTAGTTTAATTTCTGCCGGTACTGTTGTTGGGGCACAATTGTCATGGGTTCTTTATTGTGCAAAGATTATAAAATTTAAAGAAGTGCCCAAAATCTATTTAATAGGTATAGATTTATCATTTATTGATTCAATAGTGTATTCTAGATATTTTCAATCTAAAATAAATTATAGTTTAAATCGTTTTTATAATCGCATGACAGATGAATATTTATCTGTACTAAAAAAAGCTTCCCACATTCAAGTGGTAAATAAACAAGTAATAAAAACTTCAAATGAATTTTTTCTCACAAAGAAAAATATAGAAAAACTCTTATCTACAATTAATTTTCCCGTTAATATTTTTGATTTTAGCCCCTTAGGAATATCTCATCCGCTGGTTAAAAAAATTATACCCAAAGATTTATAGTTAATTTTTTCAATTTTATTCCGAAATTAAAATTGAAAGATAAAATGTTATATGTTGATATCTATAATAGAGGCTAAATGATTAAAGTATCCCGCTTAAATAATCAGGAATTTTATATAAATCCTAATTTAATTGAAGTTATGGAAGAAACCCCAGACACTGTGCTTACTTTAACTACAGATAAAAAACTAATTGTAAAAGAAAAAGCAGCCGAAATAATAGAAAGAATAATTAAATATAACAGGAAAATTTATTTAGAAAAAAGTAGGATAGAATAATATGGATATAGCTTCTTTAGCCGGATTAATAGCAGCCGCAGTATGTCTTGTATTTGGTGTGTTCTCGGCTGGTTTGGGCCCGGCACAAATAATTGATCCAGCTTCAATATTTATTACTGTAGGCGGTTCAGCTGCTACTGTAATTATGTCATTTCCTCTTTCTATGTCATTGGGTATATGGGGTGTTTATAAAAAAATATTTGAAGTAACCACATTTGATGTAAAAAATATTATCATTCAAATTGTCAGTTTTTCTGAAAAAGCCCGCCGCGATGGTCTTCTGGCTTTAGAAGACGATATGGAACAGCTTAATGATCATTTTATGAAAAAAGCTTTACAGTTAGTTGTAGATGGTACAGATCCTGAAATTGTAAGAAATGTAATGGAAATTGATTTAGAAGCCATGGAATTAAGGCACGCTAAAAGACGATCATGGTTTGACGCGTTAGCTGCATTAGCTCCCGCTTTTGGTATGCTTGGTACTTTAATTGGTCTTGTTGGTATGCTTGGTAACTTAGGCGGTGATGCGGCACTAATTGGTAAAGGTATGGCTGCCGCTCTAATTACAACTCTTTATGGTTCAATTATCGCGAACGTGCTTGCGATTCCTACCGCTAATAAATTAAAAAATCATACCGAAGAAGAAATTTTGATAAAGCAGGTTATGATAGAAGGTACTCTTTCAATTCAAGCGGGAGATAACCCGCGAATTGTTCAGGAAAAACTTGCAAGTTATTTAGAACCTGAACAAAGAAAAGTATTAGCTCAAGAGTCAGAGGTATAAATAAATGGCAAAAAAGAAAAGAAAAAAAGAAGAAGCGCCTCCCGGCGCTCCATTATTTATGGTAACCTATGGAGATATGGTTACTCTTCTTTTAACGTTTTTCGTAATGTTATTTACCGTGGCCAAAATTGAAGGTAGAGAATTTAGACTTATTTTATCGGCATTTAAAGGTTCGTTAGGATTATTTGAAGGCGGTCAAACACTTTCAAAAGGAGAGCTAGAAGAAATGGGAATGAATCTTGAAGCGCTGCCAGCGACAGAAAAGGGTAGAACACTTTCTAAAGCGTTAAAAATGGCAACTGAAATATTTAAGCCCGAAGTAAAAGTAAAAAAAGTTCAAATTGTACAAGACGAAAGAGGAATTGTAATTAGTTTAATTGGTACCGATCATTTTGCTCCAGGTTCTGCTCGGTTAACAGATGAAGCAAAAAGAATTCTTGTTAAATTGGCCCGCCTTTTGAGAACATTGCCTTCTTTTGTAAGAATTGAGGGTCATTCAGATGAAACACCCGTTGTAGGCAGTCCCGCCGGAGAAAAATATGAAACAAACTGGGAGCTATCGGCACAAAGAGCCATAAATGTTTTAAGATATTTACATGAAGCAGAAGATGTTGATCCCGAAAAAATGTCGGCCGTATCATATGGTAAATATAGGCCATTGGTAGAATCTCAAACAACAGAAGGCAGGGCCATAAATAGAAGAGTGGATATTCTGTTATTACCCGGAAAAGAGTATAAAAGAAATTATAAAGATTATGATCTGCCCGGGCAAAAAGTTCCGGGAGTAGAATGGGAAAGCAGAGGTTTGCAATAATATTGACATGATATATACTTTTACAAAAATATACATTAATGAAATTAAAAAGATTTTCTTAGATATATTTATGTAATAATTATATACTTTAATAAGGAGCTAGATTATGGGTGATGAAGAAATATTAGACGATGAAGAAGAACAAGAAGAGATTATTGGCACCCCCTCAGCGGGAAGGTCTAAAATTGTTACGATATTGCTATGGGTTGCTGGTGCTGTTGTTTCTTTGCTTTTGATGGTTTTAATATCTTATCTTGTTGCCAGCAAAGTAAAACAAGAGGCATATAGAGAACAGCAAGATATAGTAATTGCGCCAGCGCCGCCTCCTCTTGCTTCGTACCCTTTTAGTAAAGAATTTAGGGTAAATACAGCGGATGTTGATGAACCTCACTTTATTCAGGTATCTATTGCCTTTGGTTATGACGGTGAAAATAAAAAGTTAGAAACAGAATTAGTTCAACGGCAGACACAGATGATGCATATTATTAACATTATTTTAGGCGGTAAAAGAAAAGAAGATTTAGCTTCACCGCTTCAAAAATTAAATTTAGCAGATGAAATAAAATCACAAATTAATATGATTTTAAGTGAAGGGAAAATTGAAGAAGTATATTTTAAAGAATTAGTTGTAAGTTAATTTAATAATGAAAGGAGTATAATATGGGAGAAGGTTCTTTATCACAGGAAGAAATAGACGCCTTATTGATGGGTGCCGACGAAACAACTGCTGAAGCGGGAGTTTCTGAAGAGCCGGGATCAATATCTATGGATTTATCAAGTGGTTTATCAGATAGTGAGAAAAACAGTCTAATAAGCCCTTTTTCAGAAGCACTTCAAGCTGCATCTACCGTGGCAGGTTCACTAGTAGGAAAGAAAATATCCATTTCTAATGTAAGGTTTGAAGAATTAGGTTCCTCTGAAGTTTCTTCTCAAATACAAATTGGCTCTGTTGTTGTCGCTATTAATATGGGTGCAGCTATTTCAACCATAGCCTTTACAGAAGAGCAGGCTAAAAATATAGCAATGCTTATGATGGGTCTTGATTCTTTGCCTGAAGAAATAGATGAAGCGCATCTGTCTACTATAGGCGAGCTCTCAAATACATTAACTTCATCTATGGCAAACAAATTAACAGATAAATTCGGAGAAAGTCTTTCACCAAATGTGCCAGAAACAAAGATATATAGCGGTATAGCAGATTTACCGTCTTTTCCCGGTGAAAATATCGCAAAATTAAGTTTTACCTTTAATATAGAAGGGGTTATTTCGGCTCAGGTATCCCAATATTTTGATTCTACTTCTGTTAGCCGCTGGGCAAGTAAAGCGGGTGGTCTGGCAAACGCAGCAAAAGATACAGCTTCAAATTTTGGTATGGGTGCCCCTATGGCATCTTCCGATAGATCTATGCAAACTTCAAAAGAGCAGGTGCCTATTACACCTATATCTTTTCCCAGCTTGGGTGCCGGTACAGGCGGGCAGCAGGCGCCACAGGGGAATTTTGAGCTTTTGCTTGATGTTCAAATGGTATTAACTGTTGAATTAGGTAGAACTAAGAAATATGTTAAAGATATATTAGGTTTAGGCGAAGGTTCAATTATAGAGTTAGATAAGCTTGCTGGTGAACCCGTAGATTTGTTAGTTAACCAAAAGCTAATAGCGAAAGGAGAGGTTGTAGTAATTGATGAAAACTTTGGTGTTCGTGTAACTGATATAGTAGGACCCACAGAAAGGCTGGCGAAAATAAACTCTTAATTTAAAGTAAGGATATAAAATGGCTGATGATATTTTTAACTTAGAACAATTTGGTATGGCAGAAGAATCAACTTCAGCGCCTGCGAAACAAATGCCGGGGGGTATACCCACGAATGCCGAGTTGTTACTCGATGTTAATATGGGTCTAACAGTAGAGCTTGGCCGTACAAAAAAATTTGTTAAAGATGTTCTATCATTAGGTGAAGGATCAATTGTTGAGCTTGATAAGCTTGCCGGTGAGCCCGTAGATTTATTGGTTAACGGTAAGTTGATAGCAAAGGGCGAAGTGGTTATCATAGATGAAAATTTTGGTGTACGTATTATTGATATAATAGACCCATCTGAAAGATTCGCTAAACTTACTTCATAGATAAATTATTTTATGGCAATTTCTGAAATCTCATTAGAAAGTTCAGATAAATATCCGTATTTTGAATGGGCCGCCATTCTAAAATAATAAGTAACTCCTTCTTCAAATTTAGTTATATTGTCGCTATATAAGTGAATATTTTCTACCACAGGTGTTGTTAAATTTACATCTTGAGCGGTATGGTGAAAAGTGGGTAGTGAACCTTTCAGGTTTAACGGAGGCAGAGAACTTCTTTCTGAATCTGAAATTGGCTTTCTGGATATGTATAAATTGTATCCATCAAAAGTTTCTTCTTCGTTTTGAACAAAATAAATAATATCAAAAGACAAGCCGGTTTTTGCTTCAAGTTTTAATCCCACAGGACGCTTTAATATGGTTTCTTCTGTGTATGGAATATTATTGCCGCATGAAATAAAAGTAAAAACAAGGCAGTGTAAAAATAATAATAAAATCTTTTTATTCAAATACATCATATTCTTTTAGTCGAACTTTTTTAAGCTTACCTAATAATATATAAATAGAACTTCCATCTATTGAGTTGTTTAGGTAGCTATCGGGATTTTTTAGAAAGTCTTTCATATTAATTATTAATGAATCAGGCAAATTATTTTTTTCATTAAAAATGAATCCTATATTTTTTGAGTTTACAACGGGCATACCTTTTTTTCCTTTTTCGAGGTTTATGATAAAGTAATAGTATTCATTTTCATTAATTAATAGATTTGTGTAATCTTTATAGACTTGTGACTTTGGCATATTAATCCATATAGGAATTTTCTCAACTTCAATTAGCAGCCTTACATTTTCAATTATATTATTTTCATTATTATACGATAGAGGTTTCATTATTTCGAATATTTGATTAGGTATATTAATATTAATACTGGAATGATTAATAACTTGATTCTTTGATAAAAATTCATAAACTGTTAGAAGGTTTGAAGGTGTATATTCATTTCGTTTATAAACAGGTACAGAAATTGCCTTATCATCTTTTGATAAATAAGAATCTTTTGATTCAAAAATTTTAAAACCTTTTTTATAGATATACCATGTTTCACCGGTTTTTAAACCTATTTTTTGGCTGTAGATAATATCTTGATAGGCAGAGTACCCATGTCGCGTAAATTCATCGGCAGCGCTTTGCCAAAAATCTTTATCAGTTTCGTTAAGCTTTCCCGTTCCTAATATTAATAAATCAGAGAGTTTTGCATAATCTCTAAAAAAATTTTTTATATAATTTTTTTCATCATATGATTTTGGAACTCCGCTTGTTAAAATAATCGTTAAGGGTTTTGTTTTTTCATATTTAACAAACTTACTTAGACATTTTGTAATTTCATTGAAGTTTTCTATATAATTTGAACCGCCTTTCACAGTTAAATCTTTAAGATATTTTGAGGCAGTAAGCCAGTTTTTATCAGGCGGCAAAAAAGATAGTTTTCCGTACCCATCAAGTGCGCAAATGGTATAAGAAGAAGCTTCAATATGTTTCAAGGCTTCGGCAATATTTTTTATCTCATAATAGCTGCCTCCTGAAGAATCTAATCCGAAAATTATTGGTTTATTATGTTCTTCAAAAATTTGGGGCGGTTTAATGTTTTTAAAACGCTCTTCTAAATGAAGAGCGATAAGCTTCCATATGTTTTTATGCTTAGAGATAAGAGAATCTGTTAAATTTTTAGAGTAGGTATAAAAAATTCGTGATTCCATTTCAAAATAATCGCCTTTTTTGCTAATTTGAGATAATAGCATTTGGTCTACATCAATATAAGTATTTAATTTGTTAAGTGTAGACACGGTTAATTTATGCTGTGATGATAATTTAATTTGATTAAAAATTGTTTCTACTTTCATTGGTTCAACAAGGGCGTTAAAGTATGAAATTTTTAAGTATAAATAGATTAATCGAGACAAATCCCATGAATTTTTTTCATTATCAATAGAAAGCTTGGGTCCATATTGAATTTCTGCAGAATTTATAGCTGCAACACGAACCGGCATAACGGCCCAGCTTAAAGAATAAATTTTTGAAAAAAAACTCGACAGAAATATAACAAAAATAAATAATTTTATAGCAGAAAAGAAAAACTTTTTTTTAAAAAAAGACATAATCTTCGGATAAAGAATAATATCTATTTCAATTAAGCAAGAGTTTTTTAAGTAAAAATACTTAAAAATTTTAATCTTTTTTTTGACAAATTGTGTAATCTTAGTATCATTTACTATAGAAAATTTAATAGGGGAGAATAGATACGTGCGGAGGAAAATGTGTGAAAACCGAAAAAAGAGATACCGAAGCCTTGCAAAAAAAGAAAGTATTAAAAAAGAATACAAAATGTGATTTTTGTACAGGATATGAAGAAAAAATAGAAGGCGATCAAAATTCTGAGATATGCAAAGAAATCGCCGACATGAAAAAACACGAATTAATTGCGTGTATAGCGTCATATTTAGGAAAAGATCCGGAATATTTAAGTGTTGCTGAAGAACTTTTTGAAATATTAAAATATCCGGTAACAGAATATGTTCTTAAACATGAATTTAATAAAAATAATAATTTATCGCTTCATTTGGCTTTATGGCTTGAAGAGCAGTCTACACCTGATGCGGTAGAGCCTTTAAATAATATTGTTGATACTTATTTAAAATCAGTTAAATAAATTATAATTTTTTTAAATACCCTCTAAGCAGTCGATAGCTTGCCCTGAGTTAATATAAAATCGATTAACTTAATCTTTTGTAAATTCATTTAGCTTTACTTTAGTTCTTGTATTTTCCGAAAATAATTCGATAGGGAAAAATTTACCCTTGTTCTTTGACAATTTATCTTTTTTCTTCTGAAAGCGGTTTTGGCCCAATGTCTTGGGGTGAAAGGTTAAACGGATGTTCCGTTTTTCCTTTGACCCTGGGAGAGAGGGTCGGTATTCCCAATAAATTGATAAAAATGGAACATCCGTTTTTGCCAGTTTCCTTTGTTTAATCTTTGGAGTTGGGATACAATCTAATCGCACGGAGGAAAAAGATGCAGATTCGACACAATATTTCAGCCATGTTTGTAAACCGGCAGCTACATAATACATATAATAAGCTGCAAAGTTCAACAGAAAAACTGGCGACAGGAATGCGTATTAACAAAGCTGGGGACGATGCTACTAATTTAGCCGTTTCTGAAAAAATAAGAACGCAAATACGCGGACTTAAACAAGCTGAAAGAAACGCTTTAACGGGACTTTCGTTTATTCAGGTTGCAGAAGGTAATTTGGGCCAGGTAAACGATATCTTGCAGCGTATAAGGGAGCTTTCAGTACAGGCAGCTAATGGTATTTACTCACCAGCTGACAGAGCGCAGATTCAGGTAGAAGTTTCACAGCTTATTGATGAAGTTGATAGAATTTCTACACAAGCTGAATTTAACCGTTTAAAATTATTAGACGGTAATTTAGCAAAAGGAAGTAAAACGGGAACGATATTTTTTCATGTCGGTCCCAATAAAGATCAGCGCATAAGATCGTATGTGGCGACTATGAATGCTAAAGCTTTTGAGTTGGTAGATAATACTAATGCAAAAAAGTCTATATCTACCGTGGGCGAAGCTAATCAAATGATTGGCGTTGTAGATAAGGCTTTAGATAAACTTAATCGTCAAAGAGCCGATTTGGGGGCATCTTATAACAGGATGGCCATAACTACTGAAGCTCTGAGATCCGGTTATGAAAATATGGTCGCGGCAGAATCAAGAATACGCGATACAGATATGGCCGAAGAGATGATCGAATACACTCAAAATCAAATATTGTTACAGAGTGGTACGGCGATGCTGGCTCAGGCGAATTTTTCGTCTAAGTTAGTGTTAAAACTTCTTGATAATGTTTGATCATAAGCCCCTTTTAAGGGGCTTTTTTTATTGAATACTAAAATAACCAACCCGATTGTATACAGGATGACCTTTAATGTTATTGTTATTTGTATCTAGTTTTATTTCACCGTCAATTTGATAAAGATAAATATATTCTCCTTTCGGTAGAGATTTTTTTATTTCAAAGTATCCTTTCTTATTTTTTTCTAAAATATCAATCTCAGAATCCCAATTGTTAAAAGAACCAATTAAGCTTACATTTTCTGCCTGGGGTGCATAAATTCTAAATAAAACTCCATTGTTTTGATTGCTCTGGTTTTTTATAAATATTACACCGTTCTCAGGTTCAATGTCTTCGTCCAATAAATAATAATATGAAATATATCTATTCCCTCCATCATTTTCATATTGATTATTTGTGATATCATGCTCAAACAAACCATCTACAAGAAATTTATATCTAATTTTTTTACCGGGAATCATATCTGTATATTTTTGTGGGCTAAAAATATAGTACCATACCCCTTTTTCGTTTCTTATCATTGGAATTCTCTCAAATTTATTCGCATCCGAGATAAAGAAAACATTTTTTGCCCGTGAATTTTTATATGTAAATAAAACGCCTCTTATTAATAATTTATTATATCTTTTATAATTATTTGAATCGATGTAATGTATTACTCTCGGATATACCGCTTCACGTAGTTTTGATAGATGTTTTGGATAGTATATTTTTGCCTTATTTTCTTCTTTTTGAGTGTGTAAATGGCTGGAATTATAAGAATATAAAAACATAGTTGAAGAAAGTAAAAAAAATGAGACATAAAAAAACAGTTGACATTTGCCTTTTAACAAAAAAGATGAAACATTTTTAGAATATTTATGTGTTTTCATCACCTTATAATTTCCTTATTTTGCCTAATTATTCAGTACAAAATTTCAAACATTATACCGACAATAAATTATCGGATAAATTTATAATAATTTTAGGTTTTTTAAGAGAATGGCAGATAAAGAAGAATTATTTTCTGAAACAGAAGAAGTTACGGAAGAAGCATATTCTCCTGAAGAACTTGATAAGATTAAAGAGCTTACATCATTTTATGATAAAGGTCCTGGGCAAGTTACTATTCCTGACACAGAAGAACCTGAGATATCAGCGCCGGCCGATGAAGAAGAAGTTTCTTTAGATGATCTTGGTCTTGATGATATAGGCGGTACAACGGAGCCTGAGATATCAGCGCCGGCCGATGAAGAAGAAGTTTCTTTAGATG
>Ga0224501_10000203_pt1 | contig 54708 bp, 51 predicted proteins | sample SF_Oct11_sed_USG_4_FD_169105 | JGI IMG/M metagenome (GOLD analysis project Ga0224501, IMG submission 169105) | Sediment microbial communities from San Francisco Bay, California, United States - SF_Oct11_sed_USGS_8_1 | ecosystem: Environmental > Aquatic > Marine > Sediment | place: USA... | reverse complement strand
AAGGTGACGTGGGCATACTTCTCGGTCTCGGCAATACGCAACTGGTGCATCCCCAGGTTGGAGATATACTCGCCAAAGACGTTGACCAGCCGCTCTGGCGGGAAGGCTACCGGGATAATGTAGTCCGCGCTGTACTCGGTGAGGCTAACGAACATCCCCAGATTTGGGCTGTTGCTACGCTCGAAGGCGTCAAAATCGGCCTCAACAAAGGGGCGGGTGATCTGGCGGGCACGATCCGAACGGTAGTTCATAAAGATCACCACATCGCCATCCTGCAAACAGCTCTTTTCACTCCCCACAGGCTTGATCGCGGTGGCCTGGACAAATTCATCCGTTTCGCCCCGCTCATAGGCCATCTCCAGGGCGCTCATCGCATCGGTGGCGACAAACTCACTGCGGCTGCAGGTGATCAGGTCGTAGGCGGCCTGCACGCGCGGCCAGCGGTGGTCGCGATCCATCGCGTAATAGCGTCCGATGATGGAGGCGATACGCCCGCAGCCGAGCTCATCAAAGACCTTCTGCATCGCGGCGATCGACTCCGCCGCACTCTTTGGCGGGGTATCACGCCCATCGAGAAAGGCGTGCAGGTAGACCTGATCAACACCTCGCTCCACCGCCAGCTTCGCCATCGCATGGATATGCTCCTCGTGGCTGTGAACCCCACCAGGGGAGAGCAGCCCGAGGATGTGAACCGCCTTACCGCTCTCCTTCGCGCGATCGACCGCCTCGGTGAGGGTGGCATTGGTGAAGAAGGAACCGGTCTTGATTGCACGGCTGACGCGGGTGAACTCCTGGTAGACCACACGCCCCGCCCCCAGATTGAGGTGCCCCACCTCGGAGTTACCCATCTGACCTCCGGGTAACCCAACTTCTGCGCCAGAACAGCGCACAAACGAGTGCGGGTACTTACTCCAAAGGCCATCCCATACCGGCGTACGGGCGCTGTGAATGGCGTTGTAATCGGTTTTCTCGGAATAACCCCAACCATCCAGTACGGTCAGGACGAGGGGGAGATGACGCTCAACAGAGGGCATAACGTGTGAACCAACCTAATTTGTTAACTGTTAACAGACGGGCTAACACGGCAGTCTAGTTTCTCTGCGCCGTGAATACCATGTCCGGAGGCCAAAATATAAAATTTACCTTATTCCAAATTAACTCTATAAGAATAAGCTCTTTTCAAACGTGACTTTATTGTATAATGTTTTACTGATATTGGCAGCAAGCCACAGGACCTCGTGACCATGGCGCTACCGATTGCAGACTTTTTCACTCAATGACTGGGTTTTGACATGATAGAGAGTAACTCCATCAACCTGATTACCAGGGACGAGGACATTGAGCGCGCTTCACGCTCGCTCAAGGCGATGTCCCACCCGCTGCGTCTCAAGATTCTCTGCACCCTGGGTGACCAGGAGGTTAGCGTGCAGGATATCGTCGAGCGTGTCGGTACCTCACAGAGCAACATCTCACAGCACCTGGCGATCCTGCGTGATAAGGGGATCCTCTCCTCGCGCAAGGACGCCAATCGCGTCTTTTACAAGGTGGTCGACAACCGCACCCTGCAGCTTATCGGCATGATGCGTAACGTCTTCTGCACCATGGAATAGTACCTCTGGCCGCCCGTGCGGCCAGCCATCTCCCCCTACAGGCATCTCATGGCTCAATATATAGAATTTGTCACCAACCACTGGGATCTCTTTGCCGCCTTGGCGATCATCCTCTTCATGCTGATGGGCAGCAATTTCAGCAGCCGTTTGCGTGGCTACAGCCAGGTGGAACCGGTAGATGCCGTACGCATCTATAACCACGAAGATGCAGTGATACTCGATGTACGCGACGATAAGGAGTATGAGGAGGGGCATATCCTCGACTCGCTCCACATCCCGCTGGGTAAGCTGGGTGAGCGACTCAGCGAACTTGCAAATATGCGCGAAAAGGCGATTATAGTAAGCTGCCGCAGTGGCCACCGTTCGGCCACTGCCTGTGCCAGACTGCGCAAAGAGGGGTTTGAGACCGTCTATAACCTCAAGGGCGGGGTACTGGCCTGGCAAAACGCCGGTCTGCCACTACAGAAGAAGAAGCGGGCCAAAGGAAAAAAACGCTAAGACGCCTGAAACCGATGATCCGATGGCGTCCATGTAAAGGTTCTAACTATGCCAAACGTCGTCCTCTACACCACAGAACACTGCCCCTACTGCATCCGTGCCCGCCTGCTGCTCGATAAAAAACAGGTGGATTACACCGATATCCGCATCGATGAGGAGCCCGAAAAGCGTCATGAGATGCTTGCCAGGGCAAATGGTCGAACCTCGGTACCGCAGATCTTTATCGACGATTTTCATGTCGGCGGCTTTGACGATATGGCGGAGCTGAATGTCCTCGGCGAACTGGACGAAAAGCTCGGCCTTGCCTGATACGCACCCTTGCTTGAGATGAGCGACTCGTTACACATCGTCTGTCCCCACTGCAATGGCATCAACCGAGTTCCCGCGGCGAAACTGGGGGCCGGCGGGCGCTGTGGCAGGTGTAAACAACCGCTGTTTGAGAGTCAGCCGGTGGAGCTGAATCAGGGTAATTTTACTACCCATATCCAACGCAGTGATGTTCCTGTGTTGGTCGATTTCTGGGCCCCCTGGTGCGGCCCCTGCAAGATGATGGCGCCAGTTTTCGTACAGGCTGCGGCACAGCTGCAACCCCGGGTACGCCTGGCCAAGGTCAACACCGAGGCAGAACAGGGGCTGGCGGCACAGTACAACATTCGCAGTATCCCCACTCTCGCCCTTTTCAGGGGTGGGCGTGAAGTCGATCGGGTCGCAGGGGCAATGGATCTGCAAAATCTCATCGCCTGGACCCGACAACACTTATAAACCAATGTCGCCATGCGCGCGGCACTACTACGACACAGGAAACCAACATGGCTGAGAACACCCCTCCCCAACAGAACGGACCGCAGTTTGCGCTGCAGCGTATCTATACCAAGGACATCTCCTTTGAGACCCCAAATTCCCCGGCCATCTTTACCGAAAAGTGGGAGCCCGGCGTAAATGTTGATATCAACAGTGCCAACGCACAGCTGCAGGAGGGAGTCTATGAGGTGGTGCTAACCGTTACCGTCACCACCAAAGTGGGTGAGAAGACCGCCTATCTGGCCGAGGTGCAGCAGGCGGGGATCTTCCTCCTCTCTGGTCTTGGCGAGCAGGAGATGGGCGGTATGCTCAACGCCTACTGCCCCAACATGCTCTTCCCATTCGCCCGCGAGGTGATTGCCGATCTGGTCAGCAAGGGGAGCTTCCCGCAACTGTTGCTCGCCCCCATCAATTTCGATGCCCTCTACGCCCAGCACATGCAACAGCAGCAGGCTGCCGCAGCTGAGAGCAAGGAGCAACCGGTCCACTAGGGCGACACCATGGCTCATCACTGCGACGCACGCATCGCCGTGCTCGGTGCCGGCTCATGGGGTACCGCTCTGGCGATCCAGTTGGCACGCAACGGTGTCACCACCCTGCTGTGGGGGCGTGACAGCGAGGCGATGGCAACGATGGCGGTGGAGCGCTGTAACAGTCGCTACCTTCCCGAGAGCCCCTTTCCCGATCTCCTGACACCAACAGTAGACCTTGATGCGACCCTGCAACTGGCCGACCACGTGCTGCTGGCGATCCCCAGCCACGCCTTTCGCCCCACGCTCCAAGCCATTCGCCCACAACTAAAACCGGGCTGCCACCTCGGCTGGGCCACCAAGGGGCTGGAACCCGGCAGTCGCAAGCTGCTGCATCAGGTGATCGCCGAGGAGCTGGGTGAGGAGCAGTCGTGTGCCGTGATCTCGGGTCCCACCTTTGCCGCAGAGGTGGCCAATGGCCTGCCTACCGCCGTCACTGTTGCCGGTAGTAGTGAGGCCATCGAATTCTATGCGGGCTGCCTGCATGGGGGGGCATTTCGCGCCTACACTTGCAGTGATGTGGTCGGGGTTGAGATCGGTGGCGCCTGCAAGAATGTACTGGCGATCGCCTCCGGAATCGCCGATGGCCTCGGCTTTGGCGCCAACACCCGCGCCGCCCTCATCACCCGCGGGCTGCATGAGATGATGCGTCTGGGGGTCGGCTTGGGTGGTCAGACAGAGACCTTCATGGGGCTGGCGGGAATGGGTGATCTGGTGCTCACCTGCACCGATGATCAGTCGCGCAATCGCCGCGTCGGCCTGGCACTGGGCAGGGGCGAGAAACTGGATGCCGCCATCACCACCATCGGTCAGGCGGTTGAAGGGGTGAAGAGCGCCCCCGAAGTCTATCAACTCTCCCGCCAGATGGGGGTGGAGATGCCGATCAGCGAACAGGTATACCGAGTGCTATATGAAGGACTCTCGCCGCAACAGGCGGTTGAGGTGCTACTGGGGCGCGAGCAGAAGGCGGAAAACAGCTAACAGGAGAGAGGGATGGCAAAGGTACTACCGGAGATCAATAACGAGCTGGCGGAATGGATAGCCAGACAACCACTCTTCTTTGTCGCCTCCGCACCGCTAAGTGGTGAGGGGCATGTCAACCTCTCACCGCGCGGTCTCGACTCCCTGCGCGTGCTGGGACCACATGATGTTGCCTACTACGATCTGGTCGGCAGCGGTAATGAGACCGCCGCCCACCTGGCCGAAAACGGCCGTATCACCATTATGTTCTGCGCCTTCGAGGGGGCACCGCGCATCCTGCGCCTCTATGGCCGTGGCGAGGTGGTGCGCCCCGAGGATGGCGAGTGGAACGAACTCGCTGCCCATTTCGACAGCTCACTCCCCCCTGCCCGGCAGATCATTCGTATCACTGTCTCACGGATACAGACCTCCTGCGGCTATGGGGTACCACTGATGAGCTTGCAATCACAGCGCGACGACCTTATCTCATGGGCAGATAAGAAGGGCGCTGCCGGACTGCAGAGCTACCAGCAGCAGAACAACCTCACCAGCATTGATGGCCTGCCAGCACCGGGAATCAAACCTGCCGAGTAACACGCCCGCGCTTGTCATTTCTGGCCGGAGTGATCCGGCAATTAGAGACGTGGGAGTCACACCTTGGCGAGCAATGTGCAGCAACAGTCACTGGAGCAGTGGGTCAGTCTGATATGTAACCGCGAGATGCCCATTTTCGGGCAGACGGTGCAGAGTGTTATCAGTGTCGCGGAGGATGATGACGCACCCGCCGCAAAACTGGCCGGGGTCGTGCTGAAGGACGCCTCGATGACCGCCCGGGTTCTCAAGCTGGCCAACTCAGTCCACTACAATCCGCAGCGCACCCCGATGAGCACCATCAGCCGCGCGGTGATCGTGCTCGGTTTCAAGACGGTGCGCAATATGTGCCTCTCCATCAGTCTGGTTGACGCCTTTGTGAAGGGCAACGCCCGCGACCGCCTTACCCACTCCCTGGGTCAGGCGATCCACGCAGCCGTTCAGGCCCGCTCCATCGCCTGTGAGCGCAAGGATGACTCCCCGGAGGAGGTCTTCATCGCTACACTGCTCTACCACATTGGCGATATGGCCTTCTGGTGCTTTAGCGGTGAGGCGGGCGATGAACTTGATGAGGTAATGCAGAGGTCAGCTCTTACCCCTGAGCAGGCACAACAGCAGGTACTCGGTTTTCCACTGCGTGAGGTGAGCCGCCGCCTGGCGGAGGAGTGGCATCTCAATCCGTTACTGATCCAGACACTCAACCACCCAAACGATAGCGGGGCGCGCGGGCGCAACATCGCCCTTGCCCATGAGGTAGTTGCCGCAGCGGCCGCTCACGGCTGGGAGGCCCCCGAGACACAGCAGGTGATGCAGGAGATCGGGAAACTGGCCGGCAGCGAAACCCGGCGCGTCATCGATCAGATCCACCGTAATGCCCGAGAGGCCGCGGAGATCGCCACCTACTACGGTGCCGCCAGTGCCGCCCGTGCGATCCCGCTGCCCGGCATCAGCCCCACTACGCGTGAGGTAAAAGCTGAAAGAGGAGAGGAGTATCCGCAACCGGACGGGATGCTGCAGCTGCGGATACTACGGGAACTTGCCGCACTGATGGAGAGCGGTGGTGATCTGAATATGATCATTGAGATGGTGATGGAGGGGATCTATCGTGGCGTTGGTATGGATCGTGTCCTCTTTGCCCTGGTCTCACCCGACAAACAGGCGATACGCGCCAAGTTCGCCGTTGGCCACGGTAATGAGTCACTGCAGCAGCGCTTTCACTTCAGCCGCGAGCCGAACCGAAACAACCTGTTCTTCGAGCAGATCGACCGGGGTGGTGTGGCCCATGCAGAGGGAGAGGGTGGTAGCACCTCTGTCGATAGCACGATCCGCGGGGTTGTCGGCATGGGGGAGTTCTTTAGCGCCGCCGTCACCATTAACGGTAAAAATATTGGTATCCTCTTTGCCGATCGCGCCCTCAGCGGGCGCAAACTGGACGGGGATTGCTTTGAGAGTTTCTGCCACTTTGCCAAGCAGGCGAATATGGGGTTGAGCCTCATCGCCGCCCGCCGCTAAACCGTGACGCAATACACAAAAAGCTCCCTCCTGACAAGCCCAGGAACCCAACTTTTTTCACTTTTATTCACATCTGGAACAACCACTGCAGAATCTGTCAAGGGATAATTGCTGAGTCTATTAGCATACACTAATCAACTTTAACGCATTGATTTTTCAGTGAAATATTTTTTGTTCAAATTCTCGTCGATCTAGCAAAAGTACTTTATTGATGCGGACTCAGCCGTGATGGCCCCAATCAATCCACAAAGTTATCCACAGCTTTTGTGGATAAATCATCGGCCACTAATTAGCTTCAACAACTTAGCGTAATTTTTACTCCCATGACCCGTTCCGAATCACCTTTGCCGCTGGAAAATTTCGCCCGACTACCGTGATACTATCGCCCCATGACTCCACCCATCCTGCGCATCGCCGTTCCCTCTCCACTGCGTCGGCTGTTCGACTACCTGCCACCACCAGCATGCACCACCCCCGCTCCAGGGCAGCGCTATCTGGTCCCCTTCGGTCGCAGCCGCATTGTCGGCGTGCTGGTGGCCGTGGCAGGGCATAGTGAGGTTCCCGTTGAGCGGTTGAAACCGGCACTCAAACAACTCGATAGCGAGCCGCTGTTTGACGCAGAGATGGTTAAGCTGCTGCGATGGTGCTGCGACTACTACCACCACCCGCCGGGTGAGGTATTCCAGGCGGCGCTGCCAATATTGCTGCGCCAGCAGCGCAGCGCTGCAGCAAATGGCCTCTCCTACTGGTCCCTGAGCGCCGCAGGGAGGGCAATCGACCCCGGCACCCTCTCTCGCGCTCCGCGGCAGCGGGCGCTGCTCAAACTACTGCATGGGGTCGTGCCACCCGGTCTCACTGCCAGTGAGATCGACAGCCAGCAGGAGGGGTGGCAGGGGGTGATGCGTACCCTGATCGAGAAGGGGTGGGTGGTGCGCGAAGAGCACCTCACCGCCTCCCCACCGGTAGCGCAGGACGAAAGAGAGACCCCTCCCGCACTCACCCCCGATCAACAACGGGCAGTGGCGGCGTTCAACGCCACTAGCGGTTTTCAGGTCTCTCTTGTCGACGGTGTCACCGGCAGCGGCAAGACCGAGGTCTACTTGCAGGCGATTGCCGAGGTACTCAATCAGGGGCGACAGGCACTGGTGCTGATCCCGGAGATCGGCCTCACCCCGCAACTGGTGAGCCGCTTCTCCCGCCGCTTTGCTGTACCCATCGCCCTGCTCCACTCCGGCCTCTCGGATGGTGAACGACTTACCGCCTGGCAACTGGCGGCAAGCGGTGAGGCGGCGATCATCATCGGCACCCGCTCTGCCATCTTTACCCCGATGGCGCGGGCGGGACTGATTATCCTCGACGAGGAGCACGACGCCTCGTTCAAGCAGCAGGATGGTTTTCGCTATTCGGCGCGTGATGTCGCGGTGGTTCGAGCCCGAGCACTCGATATCCCGATCCTGCTCGGCAGTGCCACCCCCTCGCTGGAGAGCCTGCACAACGCCCTGAGCGGCCGCTACCACCATCTGCAACTGCCGGAGCGCGCCGGCAACGCCATCCACCCGGCAATGCGCCTGCTCGACCTGCGCCAGCAACCGATGGAGGAGGGGGTTTCGGCGCACCTGCTGCAGACGATGCGCCACCATCTGGAGCAGGATGGACAGGTACTGCTCTTCCTCAATCGTCGTGGTTACGCGCCGGTGCTGCTCTGCCACGACTGCGGCTGGCACAGCCAGTGTGAGCGCTGCGATGCCCACATGACCCTCTACGCCGGGCAGCAACGGATGCGTTGCCACCACTGCGGCAGTGAACGGCCACTACCAAGGCAGTGTCCACAGTGCGGCAGCCCCGACCTTCGCCCCATCGGCCAGGGAACTGAACGCATCGAACAGCACCTCAAGTCGCTCTTCCCTGAGAGGGAGGTGCTACGCATCGACCGTGACACCACCCGCCGCAAGGGTTCGATGGACGCGCTACTGGAGAAGATCCATCGCCAGTCGGGCCAGATCCTCATCGGCACCCAGATGCTGGCCAAGGGGCACCACTTTCCCAATGTCACCCTGGTCGGGGTCCTCGATGCGGATCAGGGGCTCTTTAGTGTCGACTTTCGTGCCACCGAGCGGATGGCACAGCTTATCGTCCAGGTGGCGGGGCGGGCCGGACGCGCCAGCCGACCGGGGGAGGTAGTGATCCAGACCCATGTGCCCGACCACCCGCTCCTCAAACTGCTGGTAGAGAGAGACTACGCCCACTTTGCCCGTGCCACCCTGGAGGAGCGCAGAGGCGCTGAACTTCCCCCCTTCTCCCACCTCGCCCTGCTACGTGCCGAGGCGGTCGACCGGGAGGCGCCGTTGCTCTTTCTTGAGGCGGCCCGCACCCTGGCCGAACAGCTGGGTCATAAGGGGGTTTGGCTACTCGGTCCGATCCCCGCACCGATGGAACGACGCGCCGGGCGCAGTCGCGCACAGCTACTACTGCAGACAACGGAGCGCAAGGCGTTGCACCACCTGCTGGCGCAATGGGTTGTTGCCCTTGAGGCGCTAAAGGCCGGGCGCAAGGTACGCTGGTCGCTGGATGTCGATCCGATTGAGCTTTATTAGCTCATCATCACAAATATCTTTCTAGTCAATTGCCTGGCTTTTTAGCCTGTGATGTAATCGGTCGCATCAAGTTACTCAAGATCATTTTTTGCGAGGTAACGTTTACCATGAAAATTATTAAATTTGTAATCATCGCCGCTGCCACAATCATTCCGCTGCAGTCTGCACATGCCCAAAGTGGTGTCGTCAATGCCCAACTCGTCTTTCCTGATGTCGACGGTTTTAGTGATGGACTATCTATTGCCGTCGGCTATGAGATACCTGTTCCAAACGTCCATCCAAATTTCTCTGCAGAGGGAGAATTAACCAAATCGATTAGCAGCCCTGATTCTGGAGGGCTCGACTTTTCATATTACAGCCTCTCTGGTTACGGTAAATACACACACAAGGTGGACCCCAATTTCAATCTCTATGGCCGTGTAGGTCTCACTTATACCAGTGCAGAGGTCGATGTCACCTACCTGTGCCTCGTTGGTGGCCTGCCCTCAACCTGTACATCCAGCAACTCCGATACCGACACCAGCCTGAGCCTCGGTTTTGGGATGGACTATGCCATCAACCCTCAAATGGACTTTACTGCCGGCTTCACCATTCTGCACAAGGATATCAACCACCTCTCAGCCGGTATCAAGTTCAAGCTGTAATCTACCTCCACTCTCCCCGCTGATGCGGGGAGAATCGCTAAACCATACACCTCCCCTTGCCACTGCCCTTGTGGTGCAGGGATAATGGCCGACTTATTTCCGATATCGATAAAGCCGGTTCACACTGCCCCTATGAAAGTTCATCTTCAGGAACTCGTTAAAGCCGCCCTGCACGACCTCGTCAGTGCCGGGGTGTTCGATCTTGCCCTGCCCGAGAGTATCGCCATCGATCGCACCCGCGACGCCTCCCACGGTGACTTCGCCTGCAACATCGCGATGGTGCTGGCCAGGGCGGCCCGCTGTAAACCGCGCGACCTTGCCGAAAAGGTTGTTGCCCATCTGCCCAAATCGGATCGTGTGGAGAAGGTGGAGATCGCCGGACCGGGCTTTATCAACTTTACCCTCACACCCGCCGCCTACCACTCGGTGGTGGGTGATATTGTCGAGGCGGGTGAGGCCTACGGCCGTTCGGACATCGGCGCCGGCAAGCGTGTGCAGGTGGAGTTTGTCTCCGCCAACCCGACGGGGCCGCTACACGTGGGCCACGGTCGCGGCGCCGCCTATGGCGCCACCGTGGCCGACCTGCTGGCCGCCGTCGGCTTTCAGGTGCACCGCGAATACTATGTGAACGACGCTGGCCGCCAGATGGATATTCTCGCCACCTCAGTGTGGCTGCGCTACCTGGAACTGGCCGGTGAGACACTCACCTTCCCGATCAACGGCTACAAGGGGGACTACATCTGGGACATCGCTGCCGACCTGCACTGCGGGCATGGTGACAGCTATCGTCACGCTACCGCCGACGTCTTCAACGCCATCCCCGCCGATGAGCCCGCCGGGGGCGATAAGGAGGACCACATCGACGCCCTTATCATGCAGGCGAAAAAACTGCTCGGCGAGGAGGGCTACCTCACCTTCTTCGACAGGGCGCTCGATGTGATCCTCTCCGATATCCGCCAGGACCTCGAAGAGTTCGGCGTGGTCTACGAGGAGTGGTACCCGGAGCGTTCGCTGGTCAGCTCCGGCAAGGTTGATGCGGCGATCGCGCAGCTGAAAAAGTCGGGCCACGTCTATGAGCAGGAGGGGGCCCTCTGGTTCCGTTCCACCGACTATGGTGATGAAAAGGATCGCGTGGTGGTGCGCGACAACGGGATTAAAACCTACTTTGCCTCCGACATCGCCTACCACTGGCACAAGCTCAATCGCGGCTTCGACCGCGTCATCGACATCTGGGGGGCTGACCACCACGGCTATGTGCCGCGGGTGAAGGCGGCGCTTACCGCGATGGGCGACAAGGAGGACGCCGACAGGCTCGACGTGCTGCTGGTGCAGTTCGCCATCCTCTACCGCGGCGGGCAGAAGGCGCAGATGTCGACCCGCTCCGGCGAGTTCGTCACCCTGCGTGAACTGCGCGATGAGGTGGGCAACGATGCGGCCCGCTTCTTCTACGTGATGCGCAAGTGCGAGCAGCACATGGACTTCGATCTGGATCTTGCCAAGTCACAGTCCAACGACAACCCCCTCTACTACATCCAGTACGCCCACGCCCGCGTCTGCAGCGTGCTGCGCCAGATGGATGAGAAGGGGCTCAGTTACGATCAGGGTAGTGGTCTGAAGAGCCTGAATCTGCTCGAAGAGTCGCACGAGCAGGCGCTGCTGCGCACCCTTTCGCGCTACCCGGAGGTGGTGGAGGCGGCGGCCCTCAACCACGAACCGCACCAGCTGGTGCACTACCTGCGCGAGGCGGCCAATGACTTTCACACCTACTACAACGCTCACCAGTTTCTGGTTGATGACGGGGCCCTGCGTGACGCCCGCCTCACCCTCATTCGTGCGGCACGACAGGTGATCTACAACGGCCTCGGCCTGCTCGGCGTCTCGGCGCCGGAGAGTATGTAATGGCACGCGACTACGCAAAACGGACCACATCGCGCAAGCCGAAGTCGTCACCGCTGCCCGGCTGGCTATGGCTCGCGGTTGGTCTGCTGGTAGGCCTCTTCATCGCCTTTCTGGTCTATCTGCAGGGCCAGGGCAAAAATCCGCTGGCCGGCATCTCCCTGCCACAACCTAAGGGCACCTCTACCGATGCCCGTGCAGTAAAGAAGGAGCCCGTTCCCAAGGCGCCAAAAAAGGAGGGGGGGATCAATTTCGACTTCTACAGTATCCTCCCCGAGCAGGAGGTGGTGATCCCCGAGTCAGAACTCGGCAACACACCGACACCCAACGCCGAGAAGGCCAACTACTATCTGCAGGTCGGCTCCTTTAAGAGCGAAGAGGACGCCGGCTCCCGCATGGCAGAGCTGTTCCTTCTCAACCTCGCCCCTACTGTGCAGAAGGTAACCATCGATGGTGGCAACACCTGGCACCGGGTACGCGTTGGCCCCTACACCGACCGCCGCAAGCTCGATCAGGCACGGCGCAAGCTGCAGGACAACGCTATCGACTTCTTCATTGTGAAGGAGAAGCAAGGCTAGGAGAGAGCGGATGCCCTATCTCATCATCCTGCTGTTGCTCATCGCCCTTATCTTCGGCCCGCAGTGGTGGGCCAGCTACACCTTTCGACGCTATAGCAAAACGCGCGAGGAGTTTCCCGGCAGCGGTGGTGAGCTGGCCGAACATCTGCTCAAAAGGTTTGAGATCTCCGCCGTGGTAGAGCAGACCGAGAAGGGGGATCACTACGACCCGAACGACAGGATGGTGCGCCTCAGTCCCGACAACTTCAGTGGAAAATCCCTCACCGCCATCGCCGTCGCCGCCCACGAGGTGGGCCATGCGATACAGCACAAAAACAGTGAGCCGCTACTGGCTACCCGCAGCCGCCTTATTATCTTCGCACAACGTGCAGAAAAGATCGGGGCGATCCTGATGTTCGCCATCCCCATCGTCGCGCTGATCACCCGCCTTCCGCACAGCGGTATCCTGCTCTTCCTGCTCGGCTTTGGCAGTATGGCATTGGCGACCGTAGTTCATCTGGTGACTCTGCCGGTAGAGTGGGACGCCAGCTTTAACAAGGCACTGCCAATCCTGCGTGAGGGGAACTATATCGATAAGCGCGATGAACGCGCAGTCAGAAGAATACTGCAGGCAGCCGCCCTCACCTACGTCGCCGCCTCACTGGCGAGCTTGTTGAGCCTGGCGCGCTGGTTAACCTTTCTGCGACGCTAATTTTCGTTGCCACGTTGATGTCACAGAGAAGAACATGACTCGTATGTTGAAACATCTAACCCTCCCCATCATTGCGGCTCTGCTCACCGCCTGCTCCACCACACCGCACAACCCTGATACGGTAGCGCATCACGACTACGAGCAGGCACTGCAGCTCTGCCGGCAGCACACCCGGAGTGTCCATCAGGGCGATGAGAATACCCTGGCTCAGGAGGTCACCGCCTTTCAGCTACTGGCGGAGCGATCGCTACAACAGCGAGCGGTGATCATCGCCCTCTCACAGCAGTTGCAACAGAAAATCAATGATGGACAGGTGCTGAGCGGCGGCGAGATCGCCGCCCTCAATCAGGGGCTGGCGGAGCATCTTGCGGTGCGCGAGCAGCTCTATCAGATCGCCGCAGCCCATGAGTGCTGGCTCAATGAGCGCCACGGCCTCGCAACCACTCTGCGCCACCGCGGCATCACCCTCTCGCTGGCGGCCACCCTGATGCTCTACGACAGCTATATGCTGGCCCTCGACACCCTTGCCGAGAACGCCCGGCTGCGGCAGCTGGTCAATCTCTCTGACAGTGCCTACGGCATCGATGAGTACGCCTTTAACGAACTCACCGAGGCCTACCTCTCGATGGAGAACTACAACCGCACACTGGCCGGAATCGAGGCATTCGACAGCTTTAAGGGCTCACTACGCAAGAGCGCCGTTGCTGATGATCAGCTCGCCTATCTCTACGCCATTATCGAACAGAGCCCCAACTATCGGCTGTTTAAGGGACGCAAGCTGGAGGAGCTGGCGGAGAAGAGCATGTACTTCACCACCGAGGCGATGGAGGACAGCCTTCGGGTACTGGCCCGGGAATCGATGCATACCCTGAGTATGCTCTTTGGTAACGCCGTCGGGGTAGTGGAGGAACGCAAGGGAAAACTCTACGGCAACAGCGCGCAGCTCACAGAAATTGAGGCACTTCTTCAACCCGGCGACATCCTGCTGGAGAAGACCCCCTTTCGTCTTACCGACAGCTTTATTCCCGGCTATTGGGGCCATGTGGCGGTGTGGAGCGGCAGCCCACAGCAGTTACAGGAGATGGGTATATGGGAGCACCCATTCGTAGCGTCATACCATCGCGAACTGCTGGCAGGCCGAAGGGTCGCCGAGGCGTTGCGTAGTGGAGTCACACTCAGCAGATTGGAGCACTTTCTCAATATCGATGATCTGCTGATCCTCAGGCCGGTTAATATCGATAGAGAGCAGCTCGCAGGCTACGTCACCAACACCCTGAGTCACATCGGCAAGGAGTACGACTTTAACTTTGATGTTGAGACCAGCGACCGGATCGTCTGCTCGGAGATCGTCTTCCACGCCTATCCCGATTTTCGCTGGCCTGTTGATTCCACTCTGGGGCGCTGGACCATCAGCCCCGACAATGTGGCGCAGATGGCACTGCAGGATGGTCGTATGGAGATCATTGCCCTCTATCAGCGGGGGCAGAAGGTCGAGTCTGATTTGTCCTCACGGCTGAAAAAACTGCTCTCTTCGGCCTCAAAGTGATAGAGAACTATCGGGTAACCCGCCGCCGTTTGCGGTAAAATCACCGCCCCGTTCGCAACAGGAGCCTGCCGTGGAGCAGTATCGTGGAACCACCATTCTCGCCGTGCGCCGCAACGACAAGGTCGTGATCGGCGGCGATGGCCAGGTCTCGCTCGGCAATACCGTGATGAAGGGCAACGCTCGCAAAGTGCGCCGCCTCTATCGCGATAACGTCATCGCCGGCTTTGCCGGTGGCACCGCCGATGCCTTCACCCTGTTTGAGCGCTTCGAGGGGAAGCTGGAGAAACACCAGGGCCACCTAACCCGTGCCGCGGTGGAGATGGCGAAGGACTGGCGCACCGACCGGGTGCTGCGCAAGCTGGAGGCGCTGCTGCTGGTGGCCGACAGGACGGCCACCCTGATGATCACCGGCAATGGAGATGTGATCGAGCCTGAGAACAACCTTATCGCCATCGGTTCCGGCGGCTCCTTTGCCCAGGCGGCGGCCACCGCTCTGTATGAAAATACCGAACTGAGCGCCCGCGAGATTGTCGAAAAGGGGCTCAACATTGCCGCCAGTATCTGCATCTACACCAACAACAATCTGACGATTGAAGAACTCGACACCGAGTAAGTGAGTAACAACCCCATGTCGACCATGACCCCCAGAGAGATCGTCCAGGAGCTGGACAAGCACATCATCGGCCAGGCCAACGCCAAGAGAGCCGTAGCCATCGCATTGCGCAACCGCTGGCGCAGAAGCCAGGTTGATGCGGCACTGCGCAATGAGATCACGCCGAAAAATATCCTGATGATCGGCCCCACCGGGGTAGGTAAGACCGAGATCGCCCGCCGCCTGGCCAAGCTGGCGCGCGCCCCCTTTATCAAGGTGGAGGCGACCAAGTTCACCGAGGTGGGCTATGTAGGGCGCGACGTGGAATCGATCATCCGCGACCTTATCGATATCGCCATAAAGATGGTACGTGAGGAGGAGACAAAAAAGGTGCGCCACCGCGCCTTTGAGGCGGCGGAGGAGCGGATCCTCGATATTCTGCTCCCCCCCGCCCGTAGCGGTAGCTTTGGCTTTGCCAATGAGCCGGAGGAGCGCAGCGAGGATGAGTCCGGAACCCGGCAGAAATTCCGCAAGAAACTGCGAGAGGGTGATCTCGACGACAGGGAGATCGAGATCGAGGTCAGTGCCACCCCCATCGGCGTCGAGATCATGGCCCCTCCAGGAATGGAGGAGATGACCAGCCAGTTACAGGGGCTGTTTCAGAACATGGGTAATCAGCGTAAGAAGAAGAGCAAGTTGCGCATCAAGGAGGCGCTGAAACAGCTCACCGATGAGGAGGCGGGGAAGCTGGTGAGTGAAGAGGAGATCAAATCCCGCGCACTCCATGCAGTGGAGCAGAACGGCATCGTCTTTCTCGATGAGATGGACAAGATCACCGGGCGTAGCGATAGCAAGGGCCCCGACGTCTCCCGCGAGGGGGTACAGCGTGATCTGCTGCCGCTGGTGGAGGGCTCTACCGTCTCTACCAAGTACGGCATGATCAAGACAGACCATATCCTCTTTATCGCCTCCGGCGCCTTTCACCTCTCCAGGCCGTCGGATCTCATCCCCGAGCTGCAGGGGCGTCTGCCGATCCGCGTCGAGCTCGACGCCCTCGGAGTGGAGGAGTTCCAGCGTATCCTCACCGAGCCGGACGCCTCGCTCACCGAGCAGTATCAGGCACTGCTGGCCACCGAGGGGGTCACTATCGAATTCACACTCGATGGCATTACCCGTCTCGCCGAGATCGCCTGTCAGGTTAACGAAAAGACCGAGAATATCGGTGCCCGTCGCCTGCATACGGTGATGGAGCGTCTGCTGGAGGGACTCTCATATGAGGCAGCCGATCGCAGCGGACAAGCCATCTCTATCGATTCGGCCTATGTGAACGCACAGTTAAGTGAGCTGGCCGAGGATGAGGATCTGAGTCGCTATATCCTGTAATCGAACGCGCAGCTGGGGTAGAATCGCCCATCTGCGGCGCATTGAATCCCCCTACGGCAGACACCACCTGTTAGCTATTCATATAGTTAGCCAACGAGGAACAGCATGAACAAACACATACCGACAGAGATCACCCTGCACAAGCAGCAACGCTCACTTGAGATCGCCTTTAATGATGGCACCCGTTTCGATCTGCCGTGCGAATATCTGCGTGTCTACTCCCCCTCCGCCGAGGTGCAGGGACACGGCCCGGGCCAGGAGGTGCTGCAGTTGGGCAAGGAGGAGGTCAACATCGAGAAGATCGAGCAGGTGGGCAGCTATGCCATCCAGCCCTCCTTCGATGATGGCCATGACAGTGGTATCTACGCCTGGGAGACCCTCTACGACCTGGGTGCAAACTACGATAAATACTGGCAGGATTACCTGGATCGGCTCGAGGCAGCCGGCCATCAACGTAAAGCATAACCACAGGACAGTCGTGTGAGTGACAACCATCAGGAGTCGACCACCCATTTCGGTTATAAGCAGGTAAAGACCGAGGAGAAGGCGGGCAAGGTGGCCGAGGTATTCCACTCGGTGGCCGCCAGGTACGACCTGATGAACGACCTGATGTCGATGGGGATCCACCGCCTGTGGAAGCGCTTCACCATTGAGAAGAGCGGGGTGCGCCGCGGCTGGCGTGTGCTCGACATCGCTGGTGGTACCGGCGACCTGGCGGCGAAATTTAGTGAGATAGTCGGCGCTGAGGGTGAGGTGGTGCTGGCCGATATTAACGACTCGATGCTCAAGGTGGGGCGCTCGCGCCTCATCGACCGCGGCATCGTCGGCAACGTGCGCTACGCCCAGGCCAACGCCGAGTGCCTCCCCTTCCCCGACAACCATTTTGACCTTATCACCATCGCCTTCGGACTGCGCAACGTCACCGACAAGGAGAAGGCGCTCGCCTCGATGTTCCGCATTCTCAAGCCGGGCGGCCGCCTGCTGGTGCTGGAGTTCTCCAAACCGACCAGCGCCGGCCTCAGTGCGATCTATGATCAGTACTCCTTCAAGTTGCTACCGCTGATGGGGAAACTGGTGGCTAACGATGCTGATAGCTACCAGTACCTGGCCGAATCGATCCGCATGCATCCCGATCAGGAGACGATGAAGGGGATGATGGAGGCGGTCGGCTTTGAGAGGTGTGACTACCATAATCTGACCGGTGGCATCGTCGCCCTGCACCGCGGTTACAAATTCTAGCCATGTCCGGCGGTTTGATGATCGACGTCGCCGCACTGGCGCTGCTGGAGCAGGCCCTTAATGCCGCCCTGGCCCTGGACCCGAAGACCACAGCACGACTCGCCCGTCTCGACGGCAAAACCATCGCCATCGAACTGAACGGCACCGGTATCACCCTTACGCTACAACCCACCGCCGAGGGAAAACTGCGCCTGATGGGCGACTACGATGGTGAGGTCGACACCACCCTGCGCGGTGCACCCTTCGCCCTGTTACGCATGTCCACCGGTCGTACCGGTGAGGGGCTGTTCAAGGGCGGGGTGGAGATCGACGGCGATGTGGAGCTGGGTACCCAGATCCAGCGAGTCTTCGAGCAGCTCGACATCGACTGGGAGGAGCACCTCTCACGCCTTACCGGAGACATTATCGCCCACCAGATCGGCAATACTCTTCGCGGCCTCTTTACCTGGGGTGCGCGCACCGCCGAGCATCTGGGACGCGACAGCGCAGACTATCTGCAGGAGGAGCGCGAGGCACTACCGGTTGACTGGGAGGTCGATGAGTTCATCCGGAACGTCGACACCCTGCGCAGCGATGTTGATCGCATCGAGGCGCGAATCAAACGATTGCTAAACAGGTTACAAGTTGAGGGGTAAGACACGGTGATCCGTCCCGGACAGGCGATGCGCCTGCTCTACATTAGCTGGACACTGGTGCGTCACGGCCTGGATGATCTGATCCTCGCCACCCACCTGTTTCGCCCGCTGCGTTTCCTGCGCTGGTTGATGTGGTGGCGCCTGTTGCAGCACAGGGAGATAGCACGCGGTATACGTATCCGCCGCACCCTGGAGGATCTTGGCCCGATCTTCGTCAAGTTCGGCCAGATCCTCTCAACCCGCCGAGACCTTCTACCCGACGATATCGCCGAGGAGCTGGCAAAACTGCAGGATCGGGTTCCCCCCTTCCCCGGCGAGAGTGCCGTCGCGATCATCGAAAAGGCCTACCGTCAGCCGCTGGAGAAGGTCTTTGCCGAATTCGATCGCACCCCGCTCGCCTCCGCCTCCATCGCCCAGGTGCACGTCGCCAAACTGCTAGATGGCACCGAGGTGGTGGTCAAGGTACTGCGGCCCAGCATCGAACCGGTGATCCGTCGCGACATCGGTCTGCTCTACATTCTCGCCGACAAGCTGCAGCGCTACTGGCGCGAGGGACGCCGCCTGCGTCCGGTTGATGTCGTGGCCGAATTCGAGAAGAACCTCATCGATGAGCTGGATCTGATGCGCGAGGCCGCCTCGGCGACGCAGATCCGCCGCAACTTTCAGGGCTCCGAACTGCTCTATGTACCGGAGATCCACTGGCACCACTGCCGCAAGAACGTGATGGTGATGGAGCGCATCAGCGGCATCCCCATCGGAAATATTGATCAAATTCGCGAGGCGGGTATCGACCTTAAGGCCCTCTCGGCCCGTGGCGTGGAGATCTTCTTCACCCAGGTCTTCCGCCACAACTTCTTCCATGCCGACATGCACCCGGGCAACATCTTCGTCTCGCCCCGGGGTCAGTATCTGGCGGTCGACTTCGGCATCGTCGGCACCCTCAGCCAGGAGGATCAGCGCTACCTGGCCGAGAACTTCCTCGCCTTCTTCCACCGCGACTACCACCGGGTGGCCGAGCTTCACGTGGAGTCGGGCTGGGTGCCGCACGATACCCGTGTCGATGAGTTCGAGGCGGCGATCCGCACCGTCTGCGAGCCGATCTTTGAACGCCCGCTCGCCGAGATCTCCTTCGGCCAGCTGCTGCTGCGCCTGTTCCAGACCGCGCGCCGCTTCAACATGGAGGTGCAACCGCAGCTAGTGCTGCTGCAGAAGACCCTGCTCAATATCGAGGGGCTGGGGCGCCAGCTCTATCCGGAGCTCGATCTGTGGGCCACCGCCAAGCCCTTCCTTGAGCGCTGGATGAGCGAGCAGATTGGCGTACGTGCCTTCGCTAATCGCCTCAAGGAGAACGTGCCACAGTGGGGAGAGAAGCTGCCGGAGATCCCCTCGTTGATCCACGACGTGCTGCTGCAGGCGAAAACAGGCAAGCTGAAGGTCGACGCCAACCGCGAAGAGCTGGAGGCGATCCGTCGCGAGATCCGCCGCGCCAACCAGCGCACCTTCTTTGCCATCCTCGGCTCGTCGCTGATCCTCGGCGCCACCGTGATGATGGCCCTTGATGGCTATGCCCCGGCACGGATGGTCTACGGCATCGGTGTTGAGAGCTGGGTCCTCGGAATCCTCGGTATCTACACCCTCTACAGCAACTGGCCACAGGGGCGAGACTAACCACCCTCTTCGCGTGATACCGCAAAGTTCAGTAATCATTTAAAATTAATACCCAGCTATCAACTCAGCTTTTCCTATACTCAAAGTTAGGGAATAAGGACCCACAGCATGAAACAGTACGACGTCGCCATCATCGGCGGAGGTATCTCCGGTACAGCGCTGCTCTATGAGCTGGCACGGCGCGGTGATGTGCAGAAGGTGGTACTGCTGGAGAAGTACGGCTCGCTCGCCGCCGTCAACTCCCACGGGCGCAACAACAGCCAGACCCTCCACTGTGGTGACATCGAGACCAACTACACCCTGGAGAAGGCGCTGCAGGTACAAAAGACTGCACAGATGGTGGTCGACTACGCCGAATCGCTGCCTCCGTTCGAGCGTGAGCGCCTGATCTTCAAATACCCGAAGATGGTGCTGGCGGTTGGGGAGCAGGAGTGCGACAAGCTCACCACGCGCTATGAGAGCTTCCACCCCCACTTCCCCGAGATGGAGCTGCTCGATGCACAGGGCATCGCCACCATTGAACCTATGGTGGTGGAGGGACGGGAACAACGCATCAACGCCATCGCGGTGCGTGATCAATACAGTGCCGTCGATTTTAACCTGCTTGCCCACTCCTTCGTCGAACAGGCGCTGCGACTACAGCCAGGATTTGAGGTTCAACTGGGTACACGGGTAGGTACCATCACACAACAGGCGGGAGGCTTTGTGATTGAGAGCAGCGCCGGTCGGCTTGCGGCAAAGAGCGTAGTGGTCTCCACTGGCGGCCACAGTCTGCTCTTCGCCCAGCAGATGGGCTATGGCCAGGAGTATGCCTGTCTGCCTGTGGCGGGCAGCTTCTACTTCACCCCGCAACTGCTCAACGGCAAGGTCTATACCGTACAGAACGACAAGCTCCCCTTCGCCGCGGTACACGGTGACCCGGATCTGCTGGTACCGGGTAAGACACGCTTCGGCCCCACCGCACTGGTGCTACCCCTGCTAGAGCGCTACCACTGGGAGACCCTGCCGCAATTCCTGCGCGTCACCAAACCCCAACTCGCTGTGCTCCGGGTGATGGGCAATCTGTTGAGCGAGGCAGAGGTGCGTCACTACATGCTACGCAACATACTCTATGAGGTGCCGGGACTGGGGCGCCGCCTGTTTCTCAAAGAGGCGCAGAAGATCATCCCCACCCTGCAGCTGGAACAGTTGGAGTTTGCCAAGGGCTTTGGTGGTATCCGCCCGGTGATGATCGATAAAGCGCAGCAGAAGCTCCATCTCGGCGAGGCACAGATCGACCCCGGTACCGGGATCCTCTTCAACATGACCCCCTCTCCGGGCGCCACCAGTTGTCTCGGCAATGCACAGCGCGATGCCGATCGCATCGTTAACTTTCTCTAAAAAACGGGGGGAGGGGTCACTCTGCCGCCCAGTGTTCGGTGGCGATCCCCTCACCCAGATCCGCATCCACCAGACGCTTTCTCACCGCCAGCAGCTTTTCAATCAGTGCCGGTTCGCTCAGCTCATAGGCCTCGGCATCGGGGGTACGTTTCACCACCACCCCAAGCAGCTCGGTGATCGCATTGCCGATAGAATTCTGGCTGATGGTGACGATGAGCTTGCCGTTGTCGTTGCGGTAGATGAGCTGTTTGAAGGCGGGCTGCCAGCGGATCGCGTTGGCGTAGGCGGGGTCGACGATACAGCGATCTCGCACCATCTTCGCCGCCTTCAGGAAGTCGTTGTTGAAGAGTAGCTTCTCCTCTACCAGCGCAGGGAAGTAGACCTCTTTCGGCATCGGTGCGTTACGCGTCGAGACCTGACTGAAGAAAGTGCGATAGAAATCGATAAAGCCCTTGAGGATGGTGTCGTACTCCTTCCAGAAGCGCACCTCCCTGAGCGCATCGGCACCTCCCATGATCTCCCACGCCGGTAGCCCCTGCGGGTAGCCGGTCAGTTCTATCTTGCAACTGCCATCGTTACAGGGGCGCAGGATCTCCAGATCGAGTCCCTCAATAAAGGCACGGTAGACCTCACGCATGTGGGCCTGAAACAGGGAGTGCTGGCCGCCGTCGGTAAGGTTGGGGTTACTCGGGTCGGCAAGCGGGGCATCACGCAGTTGCTGTTTATTGAAGACGATGAAGTGGTTGTGCAGCATGCGGATACTCGGCACCCCGGGCGAGGTGAGCGGCCAGGTGGCGTCAAGGCTCGCCTCTCCGGCCAGCACCAGATATTCGGACGGGTCAGGGTACTGCTCCAGCATGTACTCGATGATGATCTGGTTCATCCGATTCCACACGTGCCTGACGTTGTCCGGTACCTGGGTGCGGCGCACCGGGCGACCCAGCGGGTTGAGGATCGTCTTCGAGGTGTTGTAGATGATCGAGGTGTCGAACTCGTTGGAGTGGCCCAACGCCTTACGATAGAGCAACAGGTCTTCGGGATTGATGAGCAGCCCGTTGTTATGCACCAGATCGTTAAGGTTCTCGGTGGAGTTGAAGAACTCGTTGGGTTTCATCCCCTCCGGTACCTCCAGCGGTATCGGACGAAAGGGGTTGGTGATCTCACGTGGCCCGTACTGCATGACTATCTCTCCAAAATTTTATATCCGTATAACTTATTGAAATAACTGTAAATAATCTAGTGTTACGCAACGATACCACCAACTTCATGGTAAATGTATATGGATTTGAACAAGTTGCGTGACCTCTTTTTGATCCCTTCAGATGTTCGCTGGTAGAAAAGCTTCGCAAGAGCCTTGTTTAAAACCGGACATAGTTCTCACAATCACCAAATCACTTTTCCTTCACTCAATTTTTCAGTAAGTTAGGCACTATACTTCAAGATGCAGACCAACAGATTGGGGGGGTTCCGCACCACCGTGAAGCGCCAACACCAGAAGTTCATGAAGAGTTTCAGTGCCCTGTTGGGCGCACTGCTGATCTCTATTGGCGCCAATGGCCAGGCCAATGACGGCCACGCAGAGCGGGTACTCTTTCTCGAAACCAAGAAGGCACTGGAGCAGGGCAACTACGAGGTCTTTGGTCGTAATATTCAGCAACTCAAAGACTATCCGCTCTACCCCTACCTTATCTACTGGAAACTACGTGACAGGCTGGGCGAACAACCTCCCGCCACCATTGAGGCCTTTCTCACCAGTTACGACACACTTCCCATCGCCTCGCATCTGCGCGGGGCATGGCTCAAACGTCTGGCAGATGAAAAGCGCTGGCCGGAGTTTCTCCACTTTTACCGAGGTGGCAGCACCGTTATGCAGTGTCGTCTCCACACCGCCCAGTTACATACCGGTGATAAGAAGAGTGCCTGGGCAGGCGCTGAAAAACTGTGGCTATCGGGAAAATCGCAGCCTGACGCCTGCGATGATCTCTTCCAGGCGTGGGAGAGGGGTGGCGGCATCACCCCTGCCCTGCGTTGGCAGCGTGTTGAGCTGGCGATGCATCAGGGGAATACCTCACTGGCACGCCACCTCGCCAAGGGGCTAAGCGGTGATGACCGTGAGACAGTCACCTTATGGCGTCGTGTTTATAACGATCCGACACTGATCGAACGAAGTGACCAGATAAAAAAAGACAGCGCTCGCCACCGCCACATCGTCGCTCACGGTCTACAGCGCCTGGCGCGACGTGATGCCGCCAGGGCGGCAAAACTGTGGAACAAGGTGAGTGGAAAATACCGTTTCAGCACCGCACAAAATAACGAAATCAATCGCGCCATCGCCCGCAACTTTGCCTATGACGGCGATAGTCGCGGTCTTATCTGGTATGCCCAGATCACCCCTGAGTCAGTTACCCAGCATGACCGCACCTGGGCCACCCGTCTGGCACTTCGCCAGAGTAACTGGAGGGCCGCAAGAACCTGGATTGAGTCGATGCCTGTTACAGAGCGTCAGAGTGTCGACTGGCAGTACTGGCAGGCCCGCATCAATGAGCAACTGGGTGAGCAGCAGCAGGCGGAGCACCTCTACCATACAGTTAGTGGTGACAGGGGCTACTACGGCTTTCTTGCCGCCGATCAGATCGATGGTGAATACAATCTTGATCATCAACCGGTAGATGTTGATCCGGCTGCCATCAAGGCACTGAAACAGACACCCGGCATGGTTCGTGCCCACGAACTCTATATGCTACTACTGACCAAAGAGGCCCGTCTGGAGTGGGAGAGCGCCGTTGCCCGAATGAACAAGGAGGAGATCCTCGTAGCCGGTAAACTGGCCGATGAGTGGAAGTGGTACGATACCGCCCTCCTTACCCTGGCCAAGGCTCGCTATTTCAGTGACCTCGACATTCGCTTCCCGCTGGCCCATAGCGGCACCGTTACCCGCGAGGCAGAGACCCGCGACCTCGACCCCTCATGGGTCTACGCGGTAGCCCGCCAGGAGAGTGCCATGATGCCGGATGCACGCTCACCTGCAGGGGCCATGGGGTTGATGCAGTTGATGCCGAGTACCGGTAAGGCGGTCGCCAAAAGACTCAACTACCCGATTAGCGACACCGAGCAGTTACTTGTACCCGATATCAATATTCGCCTCGGTGCCGCCTACCTGCGACAGGTGCTGGATCGCTTTAACAACCCGGTACTGGCCACCGCCGCCTATAACGCCGGTCCACACCGTGTTGATAAGTGGTTCCCTGAGGATGGCCATGTCGATGCCGATATCTGGATAGAGAACATGCCCTTTAACGAGACCCGTAAATATGTACGTCGCGTTATGGCCTACAGCGTCTTTTATGACCAGCGTCTCGACAAGCCGATCACCCGCCTGCAGGAGCGAATGCCCGCAGTAGGCCATATCAACAACGCCCTTTAATCACCATGCAGGCGAGTCCCGAGTGCAAGCGCTGTTTTCAGCGCCAGGCGCTACAGAGTGCAGAGCGAGTTGGCCTCAACGAGCGGGACACCGAGCATCTGCTATTACAGATCCGTCGCCGCCTTGATGCCTCCCCTGCCGATGAGACGCCGCCGGTTACAGCCTCCGACATCCACGCCCTGATCCGTGATATCACCCGAACTTCTGACCCCTATCAGGAGGCGAAAAGTGAGGCGACGGCCCATGCCCTCTCGCTCTATCCCAAATTGAAGCAACTGGTGATGGAGTCAGACGACCCGCTGCAAACTGCCGTTCGCCTTGCCATTGCCGGTAACATTATCGATCTGGGTGTGAGTGATCAGTACGACCTGGAGGCAAGCATCGAACGGGTACTAACCACTGAGCCGATGATTAATCATATCGAACAGCTCAGAGAGGCGCTGGCAGGGGCAAAAGGCGTTCTTTTTCTCGCCGATAATGCCGGTGAGACAGTAATGGACAGACTATTAATCGAGCAACTTCACATTCCTGTCACTTATGTGGTCAAGGGTGGCCCTGCAGTGAATGACGCTACCCGTGAAGATGCCATCGCCGCAGGCATCGATAAAATTTGCGAGCTGATCGATCATGGCGCCGCTACTCTGGGTACCTTGCTGGAACGCTGTAACGAGCAGTTTCGTCAGCAATTTAATGAGGCCGAGTTGATCATCGCTAAAGGGATGGCAAACTATGAGAGTCTGCATGGCTCACGTGCGGGGCTCTTCTTTTTGTTGCAGGCCAAGTGCGCAGTGGTAGCCGCAGATCTAGACGTAGCAGAGAAGTCACTTATCGTGCTTCAAGGCAAAATGATGGGATAGCAATCGAATATTTTTATATCTCACAATCACTTAGGTGTATAGTCATCTGGTGGACGCCCTCTCGGCATGTGGGGTAGATTTACGGTAGCGCCCGATGAAATTAATAACAGATAGCGAAATAGTCGCGGATAGATTCAGGTTACATAACGACAAAAAGCAGGCATCCATTTAATGTTATACAGGCAAAATCTGCCCATGCTGGTGTGTTTCACGCTATTGCTTGCCAGCGTAGGGGCACATTGTGCTCCGCCCCCGCCGAACATAAAACAGTGCAAGAGTCGCTGGGTTGTCACCAGCGCCCAGCCCCTCGCGTTTGGCACCTTCTCCATTGAACTGGGTAGTGGAAGCCTGGTGATGGATAGCAATGGCCTCATTACCCCAACAGGTGCCATAACACTCTCCAATGCCACGCCAACTACTGCCTTCACTGTCACCGTAAATAATACGCTGGATCCTGCTGTGTGCGGCACCTACGGATTTGACCTCAGTTGGGGAATCATGCCCGCACCACTTGCGGGGGCCGGAACGACTATACCCCTGACCAATATTCTGGTCAGTGAGCCGACACTGGCTCCTACCCCGACAGCCTTGCCACTGCTAGGGCTATCAACAGCCAATCTTCCCCTTACCTTCACCTTTCAGGGAACTCTGACTACCACCTTTCCTCAAGCGGCGGGACTCTATACCTCTCCCGCCTTTACCGTAGATTTGACACAGTCAGGCACCATTGTTTCGCTAAGCAGCACGGCGACGGCGACCTCTGCATCACCACTCAATCTGGCTGAAACGATCTCTCTGAACTTTGGTACCATCGCCGCCGGCACCGTCGCAAGTAGCGTTACCATCGATACACTCGGCCAGCGTAGCGTTACCGGTGACGCAGCCAAGATCAATGTTCTGCCTGGCACTGCGGGAACCTTTCAGCTTACTGGTGAACCCAATCTCAGCTATTCCACACTCATCAGCACTACGGCCACGCTGGATAACGGGGCAGGGGCACAGATTATCGCCAACAGCTTTACCCACAACAGCAGCGGTACAATCCCCCCAGGCGGAATTGAGACATTTAACGTTGGTGCCACCCTCAACCTTGCTCCCCTGCAAACACCGGGTACCTATTCAACAGCAACGGGAAGTGGAATCCCATACAGTTTAACTGTGAACTACAATTGATACCCTTCAGGGTAGATGCTAATAGCACTATGCCTGGTCGTAAACGGGAGAATTTTGCATTGATTGCTCAACGTCAACTTGAATTGGTCAGGCGGAACCCCAATGGTTCGCTCTATGAAGACAATGAACGCTAAATCGCCCATACAGTTCCTGAAAAGGGTCACTATCGCTCTGTCGGTTATCAGCAGTGCCATCGTGCTCTTTGCCTGGAGTTCTCCACAGGCGGCAACGGCTATCGCCCGTGTTACCGCAGATGTCATTGAGACAATCAGCATCACAGCGCGTAGTGACCTCAGTTTTGGCAATATCCCGACGATGCCAACCGGTGGCACGGTCACCATATCACCAACCGGTACGCAAACCTTTACTGGGGCAACTGACCTCAGCTCTGCATTAGATGGTTCACCTGCAAGTTTTGAGGTTACTGGTACCCCCAACTCCAGCTATTCGATTAGACTACCCATCTCCAGTGTACTCAACAATTCAACCACAACCAGTATGGTTGTCCACAGTTTTACCAGTCTGCCGGAACAAAACGGGCTTCTCGATAACAGTGGTCGGCAGATGCTCTATATAGGCGCAACACTCAACATCTCCCCCAACCAGCCTATTGGCGCCTACGTAATTCCGGTTGCTGTCACGGTCGACTACAACTAGTACACCCTCATTGTGTGACTGTAATTCGATATAAATCGCACAGTTATTGCAGATACTTAATAAATCGCCTACCATCAGGGGCAGCACTAATCGATTTAGTATCCTAATTTAACTCTCTGTCCGTCTGGATAGGGCAAGCGGGGGTATCGCCATGAAAACTCTTCTTACTCTGGGCACAGCTTCCATACTGGCCACTCTATTAAGCACAACCGCCGTCGCCGCAACGCTAAACAGTAAGGCCGATGCGGAGATTGTTGCCCCTGTCACCCTCACAGAACAGGCCACCCTCAATTTTGGCGCGTTTGTACCAGATGCCGCCGGTGATACGGTGACTATAACCGCAGGCGCATTGCCACTCCGCTCAATAACCACTGGTTTGCCTGTAACCTCAACCATCTCGTCAGGGAAGTTTTTAATTGGCGGAAAGACCGGTCTTGCCGTGACCATTGTGCTTGCCGTCGTTAACCCTTTGGCCAATGGTGCTACCACGTTGACACTTAGCGGGCTGACATCCTCTCTGGCCTCACCTTATACACTTGACGGTACGGCGGCTGACACGATCTATGTGGGTGGTACGTTGACGATACCTCCATTAGCTCCAGCAGGACTCTACACCAGTGCATCCGCCTATTCCGTTACCGTCAATTATCAGTAGCGTAACGTACGGCAGCCATTCCTATCTGGGCGTAAGCCCGGATAGGTGGTGCTAGCAATTATAAACAACAACAGAACCGGGGAATGCTGTGTATGCGCATACTCATCCGCAGCTCTAGAGTGATATCAGAAAGACTGGTTGTACTGCTACTATTGGCACTGCCTGTCGTTGCCCATGCTGCAGCCAACCTGATGGTTACCCCATCGCGGGTTGTTTTTGAAGACAATGTGCGTACCGCTCAGGTTACCCTGATCAATTCGGGTGATACAGCCGGTGACTTTCGTATCTCTTTCATTCGCCAGGCGATGACAGAGGATGGGCAATTTTCCCCACTCGACGATAGTGCGGAAGGCATGTTTTCCGACCCGTTACTTCGTTACTCCCCGCGCCAGATTTCGCTGCAACCCGGACAATCGCAGGTTGTCCGAATCATGTTGAGAAAGCCACGTGATTTGGAACAGGGTGAGTACCGTTCACACCTTCTGTTTCAGTCGATCCCCAAGCCAACAAGCAGTGCCGTGGAGGCCACCGTTGCCCCGCCAAAAGAGGGGATAACGGTCGAGATTATCCCGGTGATTGGGATCTCAATTCCTGTTATCGTCCGTCACGGTAAACTGGAGAGTCAGCTAACGCTGGAAAGGCCGCATATTATCCCGGCCGATAAAGCACACCCTTCACCACAAATCGCTGTAGATATGGTGAGAAGTGGTAGTAGCTCAGTTTATGGTGATTTTCGCGCCATATATTTGCGTGAAAATGGTGAGAAGCCACTGGTCATTGCCCTGGCCAACGGAATTGCCGTCTACACGCCCAACAGCGTCAGACATTACTCTATGCCACTCTCTATCCCTGAGGGTGTCTCCCTGGATAAGGGTAAAATTCGCATCCTCTTCCTTGAGTCCGGAAAAGATGAACAACAGGGCCTGATCGCTGAGGCACTACTGCCCCTCTAACTGAATGAGAGATGGGGAAGCTGACAATTTGCATACGCCTGGCGGCAGCTCTATTACTCTACGCTATACCATTCACTCTCTATGCTGAAACAGGAAGCTCTCTATCCACCGAGCTGACACCTCATCAAAGTGATCCCCATTTCGCCTCAGGCAGTTCCACACCACCATCTAAATGGCATCCAGAAGACACGGATCTTCGTATACTTGAGATCAATGCAGGAGGTTACCGCTTTGATGATGTAATCGCCGCCTACCAGTTCCAGAACACGACACTGCTCCCGCTCGGGCACCTTTCATCGATACTCGATCTTGCAATAACGGTTGATCAGGAGGGTGCCTCAGGCTTTTTCTTTGCTGAGGAGAACAGCTTTCATCTGGATATCACTCGCAATGAAGTGACTATCCGGGCTAGAAGTAGCAACTACCCTGTCGAACTCGTACAACCCATCGTGGATGACATCTATGTTGATTCAAATTTACTCATGCAGTGGCTGGATATTACTTTTAACGTTGATCTATACGCTTCTCGTCTCACAATAAGTTCCAGCCAACCCCTTCCCTTTCAGTTGCGTATGGAGCGAGAGCAGCGAAGCAGTAAAATTTCACACCACGATTCACGCAACACGCCAAAATTTACACGCATCAATGACCCCTATCTTTATGCAGATGTTCCCTTCATCGATCAGACCATAAGTATCGGTCAGCGCTTTTCAGATAATGGTGACGAGACAACGGTTCGTTCCACTACCTATGCGACAGGAGATCTATTACAGCACGAGGCCAGTGCTTATATCTCAGCCAACGATCAGGAGGGTGTTGATATCTTTCGTTTAACACTTGGTCGAAGTGATCCCGATGGTCAGCTTCTTGGTCCTATGGGGGCAACACAGTATCAATTTGGCCATGTTCTTGAACCGCGTGTTGCACTGATCAATACCGCAAGCAATACCGAGTACGGAGTAACCGTGAGCAGCCACCCTCTCGGTTTACCGATGGAGTTTGAACGCCACCGATTTACCGGTGTCTTACTGCCTGGATGGGAGGTAGAGCTTTATCGCAATAATGCCCTGTTAGGCTACCAGCCCGATGCGGCTGACGGCCAATATGACTTTCAGGATGTCCCGCTACTATTTGGTAGCAACCACTTTCGTCTGGTCTTTTATGGACCAAAGGGAGAGGTACGAGAGGAGAGCATGTTATTTCAGTTGAGTAATCAGTTGACGCCAACGGGTGAGCACTACTACCGGCTCTCTGCTATCAGTGATGAAAACGATAATCACAGGTCAACACTGCAATATAACTACGGCCTTCGTAGTAACCTTACTGCTCACCTCAATCATCTTTCCATTCCCCTACTCGATGCCAGCGGTAACTATATCCGGCACGACTATCTAAAGGCCGGCTTTACCGGCTACATGGATGCGGTGCTAGCCTCGCTTTACGCAATCGACGACAGCGCCAGTGGCAATGCCGTTGAGCTTGGATTGCAAACACGTGTTGGTGGTGTTGCAATTGCTCTTCATGACACCGCATTTAACCGCTTTTATAGCGAGGAGTATCCAGTCGTCCTGCCAGAGATGAAGCGAGAGAGTCAGATCACCTTAAACAGTGCTATCCCCCCCTCTTTTCTGCCCCGCATTCCCATTTTGCTCGATATTAAGCGCAAAGAGTATGTAACAGGTGATGAGCTGGTGGAGACTACCAATCAGATATCCATGAGCACTCACGGCTTTGCTATTACAAATTATCTGCATCACCAGAAATTGAGCAGTCTGGATGCCACGGCCAATGGCCATCTTAATCTCAGCACTCAGTTTGGACAGTCACGTATTCGCGGAACACTTGGCTACACAATTAAACCTGAACAACGCTTCGACAACATTGATCTCCACTTAACACCAGGACGAAGTGGAAACTATCAATTCGGTTATGGCATCAATCACTCTCTTTCACAGGATATGACCTCAATTAGTGCCCGGGCAACCAGACTATCACGAGGTTATGGCCTCAGTTTTGGCGGGAGCTACAATACCAATCATGATCTCAATCTTGATCTTAACTTCTCTATTGGCATCGGGTATGAGCCACGGCATAAACAATTCATTAATGACGCTCGTACTATCGCCAATCAGGGTAGTATCTCAGCGCGTTTCTTTATAGATTCCAATCAGGACGGCCTCTTCAACAACGGCGACCAGCCACTTCGTAACATTGGCTTACGCATTAACAATGGATCACGGATGGAACGTTCAAATGAAGATGGCATTCTCTTTATTAGCGGCCTTCCATCGCACAGACCAACTAACATTACTATTGATCCCTCGACCCTGACAGATCCCACATGGAAGTCTACACTCGATGGAATTGAAATAGTTCCCCGTCCAGGTCATGCCTCTCAGGTCGACTTTCCCGTCACCTTCACTGGTGAGATAGACGGCACTGTCTACCTACTCAGAAATGGTCGTAAGGTAGGAGTCGGTAACGTTACCGTCGAGCTTGTTGATGGTGGTGGCAACATCGTCTCTACCACAAAAACCGCATTTGATGGTTTCTACATCCTTACTCATGCACCGCTGGGTGTTAGTACGGTACGTATCTCTGCCGACCAACTTGAGGAACTGGATCTGCAGCAACCGCATGATGAGGTCATTACTATTTATGCGGATAACCCTTTTATTAATGGCATCGACTTTGATCTCAACCCTATCTAATTGGACTCGATTTATTATCGATGGTTTATCTCTACCCTTTATTCACAGAGCATGATGCTATCCACTGAAATCATTATCTGCGGTCTAGATGGCGTTCTTTCATTAATCGAACACCGACTGCACTACCTCAACAACGATGAGGGTGTTCGTGATTGGGATAAGTTTCATATGGCCTGCGGTGATGATATGCCTAATCTGCCGCTGATTGACCGCCTTAATCAGGCGCGCGCCGAGGGTATAGCGGTGATCCTGATAAGCGGTCGCAGCGCTGCCGTGTCAGACAGGACGCGTGCCTGGCTTGAGCAATGGCAGATCGGTTATGACGGTCTCTACCTGCGCCCCCCGGGTAACTTCAAACCCTCCGCAGAATACAAGGCGGGGGTGATTGCCAATCACTTTGCAGGCATCACTGTTCGTCGCATCTATGAGTCGGACAGCCATCTCGACGTCGCAGGCTGGGCGACCGAGCAGAACATCCCCTGTACCCTGATCGGTCACAATCAGGGCAATGGTGAGAGTCGTGAGCAGTTTGAACTCAAGGTGGTCAACCATGCCTGCAATCACACTGTGCTCTATCCTTTCTATGGTGATGATGACTTCACCTGGGGTGACCGCCTCACACAGCTCTCACAGGGTGTCTGTCGACTCTGTGCAGCTACCGAACAGCGCGAAGAGCGACGTAAAAAGACACTGCAGGCACAGCACCAGGCGCGTGAGCGCGGCCTGCCGCCGCTGGAGGGCAGTGACAAACAGATTGCTTGGGCTGAGACAATTCGCCTTAGCGCCTTTGGTGGTGTTGACAGGGTACTCAGGTGGGTTGAAGAGGTAAGTGAAGAGGCGGAGCGGGAGGACCCCGACTACTGGTACAGCGTTCAACAGGGGATCAAGCGTGCGATCACCTATCTTGAAGAGCAAACTGACGCAAAGTGGTGGATTGACCATCGCCATGGTATGCAAAATCATCTGGAGGCGGGGCGTGCAATGCTCTCCTCTATTGCGCAGGAGATGGGATATATGTAAAAAAAGGGCGCCAACTGGCGCCCTTAAAGATCGCACCCGGGGGAATGAAATTACTTGGAGGTAAACTCCGGGTAGGCCTCAAGACCACACTCGGTCAGGTCTACACCTTCGTACTCCTCCTCTTCGCTGACGCGAATACCCATTACCGCCTTAATCACCATCCAGACGACAAAGCTGGCACCAAATACCCAGGCGAAGATGGTGGCGATGCCGATAAGCTGTGCACTCAGTGTCGCTTCCGGATTGGTAATAACCACTGCAAGCAGGCCCCAGATACCGACCACACCGTGGACCGAGATGGCACCAACCGGGTCATCGATCTTCAGCTTGTCCAGAGTAAGGATAGAGAAGACCACCAGCACGCCGCCCACCGCACCAATCAGTGTTGATGCCAGCGCACTACCGGCCAGAGGCTCCGCAGTAATCGCTACCAGACCGGCGAGGGCACCATTGAGCGCCATGGTCAGGTCGGCCTTGCCGAACAGCAGCTTGGAGGTAATCAGGGCGGCAATAACGCCACCGGCAGCTGCCATGTTGGTATTAACAAAGACCATGGCAACGGCATTGGCCTCACCCACATCAGAAATCTTCAGCTCTGAACCACCGTTAAAGCCAAACCAGCCCATCCACAGGATAAAGGTACCCAGAGTCGCCAGCGGCATGTTGGCACCGGGGATGGCGTTAATCTCACCATTGGGACCGTACTTGCCCTTACGTGCACCCAACAGCAGCACACCAGCCAGTGCAGCAGCGGCACCGGTCATGTGCACCACACCAGAACCGGCAAAGTCGAGAAAGCCAAGGCCATCAAGGAAACCACCACCCCACTTCCAGTAACCCTGAAGCGGGTAGATGAAACCGGTCATCACCACGGCAAAGGCGAGGAAGGCCCACAGCTTCATCCGCTCGGCCACAGCACCGGAGACGATCGACATCGCAGTGGCAACAAATACCACCTGGAAGAAGAAGTCAGACATACCAGAGTAGTAGGGGGCGTCCTCACCACCCGCCAGTACCGCCTCTACCGTATTATCACCGCCCAGCAGGAAACTGATCCCCGGCCAGATGCCTGAGATCGCACTATCACCTGGATACATCATGTTGTATCCCACCAGCATGTACATCACACAGGCGATGGCATAGAGCGCCACGTTCTTGGTCAGGATCTCAGCGGTATTCTTCGAACGTACCAGCCCCGCCTCAAGCATGGCGAAACCTGCCGCCATCCACATGACCAGTGCGCCCGACACCAGAAAGTAGAAGGTGTCCAACGCATATTTTACTTCTGTCACTGCTTCCATCTTATTACCCTCCCGTAGGGTCTCGTTACGCGTTACAGGGCGTCGGTACCGGACTCACCGGTACGGATGCGAATCACCTGCTCCAGAGTGCTGACGAAGATCTTGCCGTCGCCAATCTTGCCGGTATTGGCTGCCTTCGAGATCGCCTCAATCACCTGATCCACCAGGCCGGCCTCTACCGCCGCCTCAATCTTCACCTTGGGCAGAAAGTCGACCACATACTCCGCACCACGATAGAGCTCGGTGTGCCCCTTCTGACGTCCAAAACCCTTAACCTCGGTGACGGTGATCCCCTGCACACCGATGTCGGAAAGGGCCTCACGCACGTCATCGAGCTTAAAAGGCTTGATGATTGCCGTTACCATTTTCATTGCCAGTTTCCTCCAGTGTTCGCAGGAAAAGAGCTCCTGCGTTTTCGTTTAGAAAGATGTTCAGGAGGGGCTATTGCATGAGGCGTGCCAGAATAAATAGGGCTCAATGCAGCCTAAAAGTCAGCTTTCCAGGGCCGATTTGCGCAGATTGGGTGCAGCATGATCGAGGCGTGTACCAATATGGTGCATACGCCGGCGTCATGTGTCGGAGGACGATATTTGCTAGACTGCTCCAACTGAACAGCTACCAACCGGGCAGTACCAAACCATGATCAAATTAGTACAGTCTGCCTCCCAGTGGGGCAGCCAACCGTTTCGCGATACCTTCAAACATGAGGTTGAGCAACTCCGCGCAGAGCAGCTCCCGCTGCAGCAGGGCCTCGCCCTGAGCTCCTATGTCAGCGCAGAGCCATTCAAGGTAATGGTGATCGACGAGAGGAAGGAGGGGGATAACATCATAGTCAAGGCCGGCGTTTTCTACAGTGGCATCATCGCCGGTTGCAGCTGTGCCGACGACCCGACACCCACCGATGTGCAGACCGAATATTGTGATCTACAGTTTCTTATCAACAGGGTGAGTGGTGAGACAGATGTCACACTACTTCAGGAGTAATCATACTGCCAGACAGGGAATAGGGGATGTAGTGCTCTCCACACTGCTCACTCGTAGTGCCCTTTTTCTCTCATCACTACTGATAATGGCGGGCTGCTCCCTCACCCCCGACAAGCACGAACAGATAAACCGCATTGGACCACGCATCTCACTCACCGGCTTTAGTTTCACCCCTCCTAACGGACACTGGTGGCGTAAAGTTACACACAGCAAGAGTGAACTGATTCTGTTCGGTAAACCTTACGATAGTGAACACGGTAGACACAGCTCCGCTATAGTCTGCGGTATCTACAAGGGAATGGATTACAGTCGGGATGGCGACGCCTTTCTACAACAAATACAAAACACGCTGGCCAGTGATGATGCTCATCCGCACTACAGCAATCGACAATACCGTGCAGAGCAGATAATACAAGGCGGAGCGGAATGCGTGCTCACATCCCACATCGCACAAGATGACGAAACAGTGACCAGTATCGGCATACCCTACACCATCCACATTGATGATCTACTGTGCCTGCATCCCACCGATGCGCAGCTTGTGGTTAAACTCAGCGTTATGCAGCGTGTACCACCTGGTACACAGACTGATGATTTTAGTGGGATAAAAGAAAGGATATTTAACAGCCTGGAGTTTTCACAGTAAGTACCAGGTTCGCATCGGCAAGATTAACTATCGATATTTTCTGTCAGTTCACGGCATCAAACGAGTCGTATTGCAGAATACAGTGCTATCCGATAGTGGTGAGAGACCGGCGTGATTTAATACACATTCTTATTTCCCTGCAACATTCAGTTTGCATGAAGTATCGTTCATACTGCTTGCATGGATACCGCTGTATTAATTCATGCATCACTACACTCAGATCCCGCACGCTACGCTTTGACATCGCAATAACAATCTGCTCAGATTGAACCGCTAACTCGTCACACATAACCCGAAAATAACACCCAAGGAGAGAGCGCCCAATGAATCAGACCAAGATCCTGCTAGATGAATCCGAGATCCCCACTCACTGGTATAACGTCGTAGCCGATATGCCCAACCCGCCTGAGGCGGTGCTTGGCCCTGACGGCAACCCGGTTACCCCCGACGCCCTGGCCGCCATTTTTCCTGAATCCCTGATCATGCAGGAGGTGAGCACCGAGCGCTGGATTGAGATCCCCGAAGCGGTGCGCGAAATCTACCAGTTGTGGCGTCCCTCCCCGCTATATCGTGCCCATCGCCTGGAGGCCGCCCTCGGTACGCCGGCCAAGATCTACTACAAGTACGAGGGTGTCAGCCCTGCCGGTTCTCACAAGCCCAATACCGCCGTGGCCCAGGCCTATTACAACAAGCAGGCAGGGATCAAAAAGCTCAGTACCGAGACCGGTGCAGGCCAGTGGGGTTCATCGCTGTCGCTGGTCGGTAAGATGTTCGGTATTGAGGTGTTGGTCTACATGGTGAAGGTGAGTTATCACCAGAAGCCGTTCCGTCGCTCTATGATGCACACCTGGGGGGCCAATGTCATTGCCAGTCCCAGCGATACCACCCAGGCGGGTCGCTCCATACTGGAGAAAGACCCGGACTCTCCCGGTTCTCTGGGCATCGCCATCTCCGAAGCAGTTGAAGTGGCCGCCTCCAGCCCCGACACCAACTACGCCCTCGGCTCGGTGCTCAACCACGTGCTTCTGCACCAGACGGTGATCGGCCTTGAGGCGAAGAAGCAGTTTGAGAAGGTGGGAGACTATCCCGACGTGATCCTCGCCCCCTGTGGTGGCGGCTCCAACTTCGGCGGCGTCGCCTTCCCCTTCCTCGCCGATAAGGCGGCCGGTAAGGAGGTGCGGCTGGTGGCGGTAGAGCCCACCTCCTGCCCAACTCTCACCCGCGGCCACTACGCCTACGACTTTGGTGACAGCATCGGCATGACCCCACTGCTGAAGATGTACACCCTGGGCCACGACTTCGTACCCCCCGGCATCCACGCCGGCGGCCTGCGCTATCACGGCGACTCGGCGCTGGTCTCGCAGCTCTATCACGAAGGGCTGATTGAGGCCGTTGCGGTGCCCCAGGTCGGCACCTTTGAGGCAGGGGTACAGTTTGCCCAGAGTGAGGGGATCATCCCAGCGCCCGAGTCGAACCATGCGATCAAAGCGGCGATCGACGAGGCGCTCAAGTGCAAGGCAAGCGGTGAGAGCAAGACCATCTTCTTTAACCTCTCTGGCCACGGCCACTTCGACATGGCCTCCTACGACAAGTACTTCAGTGGTGAGCTGGAGGATTACGACTATCCGCAGGAGGCCATTGACGCGGCACTGCACAATCTGCCGAAGGTGTAACGATAACAGCGCGGGGTGTATCACACACCCCGTACTCTTCGTTACAAAAATAGAGTCTCACTGTTTAAGAGATGTGCTACGGCTCGGCTTCCACTGCTGAAAACATCAATTTCGCCACCTGGTACACCCTGTACCAGACTACCCATCCTCTTGAAATCATTTACGTCATGGATAAAATTGGCATCCGTCCACTCGTTTTTATGTTGGAGGGTCTCTCGTGTCATTACTCAACCCACAAAATCCCATCACTATTTTTTTGCAAACCGGTAGAAGCTTTTTGCAAACACCAGGGCCGGGCACAGGCATCGAATTTGATGACGCAATAATCGCCCTTAAGCGCCATAGCCTGGTTCAACTCAAAGACCATGACCTCTCCACCATGCTGGAAAGGTTCAACAAGCTTATACGAGAGCAGATGACCGATCAGATTGCCATCCTCTTCGAAGAGACCGCTGAACACCTCAAGCGATATGACTGATTGAAACTCTCAATCACCGTACTCTCGGTCACTCTCCTCCTGCAACCATCTACTGAACTAGATAATGACTATTCATAGCCGGTGCATTTATGAGATCCTTCTAACAGAAGAGGGGGCTAACTAGATGGGTACCAAGACCAATACACGAATTGATGCCATGGTTCCTTGGCACGGTGACTTTCCTGATGCCTCACCACTATTTTCTCCCATAGGGCCACAGGCCGAACGCTTCCGCGACTTTACACAGTGGCCTGAGCTGAGCGATTTACAGCGAGTGCTGGAGCAGCTGGAGCAGCCGATTCGGCTGCTCAGCGGCAAGGTGTTAAAGATAGTCGCACAGGATGAGAGACCAGAGCACTTCGAGGATCACTACGCTCCGCGCATCTACTTTAGTGGTGAACTCCAGACCCGTAGCGAAAACTGGCACGACTTTTTTCAGTATCAAACCTGGCTCATTTTTCCCCATGCTAAAGCAGCGATAAACGCTATACACATACCACAGGCTCGAATGCGCCTGGAGAATGGTGGCGATATCGGCCGGCGTACCCCTTTGGAGAATATGCTCTCACTGTTCGATGAGGGAGGGGCGGTACTCCTCTCATCTGACAATTCGTTACTGCAACTGGTGCGTGACTTCAGGTGGAAGGTGCTATTCTGGCAACGACGTGATGAGCTTGCCGAACATTTTGAATGTATCACCTTCGGTCACGCCATGTATGAAAAGGCGCTTGCCCCCTATACTGGGATGACCGCCAACACCATTCTTCTCCACGTTGCAGAGGACTATTTCAGACTGTCACAAGCAGAACGTCTGGCTTATGTCGATAAACGCCTTGCAGCGATTTTCATCGCCGGTAGTAGCTATAGGTCTCCTCAAGACTTGCAACCCTTTCCCATTCTCGGCATGCCTGGATGGGATAGTACAAATAGTAACGAGAGCTATTACGAAAACACGCACTATTTCAGACCTGGCAGACGCCGTTAAGTGGCTGGCGTACACGCTGCCATACTACTCCTGACGCACTAATACAGGGATATCACGCCTGAGATAATATATTAAGCCTATTCCGGTTATTTACCTTGTAAGGGTGTATGCTGTCAGGTGTACATCAATAGCCCCATGGGCAAGGTATTACAATGGAAGGTATCAGCGACATAAGAATTTGTGGCATGGATGAGACACGTCCGGCTCGTATTCGTAAAGAGCCCTATATTAATCTCTACTTCAAACTCAACCACCAGGCACCCAAGGAGTGGTGTGAACACTACAACGACCTGGTATTAAAGAAAACATTTCCTGCAAGGGTAGAACCCGCAACAGGATTGATCATTGATACCTGGGTACGTATGCCGGGTGAAGTCACTGCACTGTTTGAGGAGCTTAAGTTAGCCGTTAAAGTATGTAACGACGACTATATAGCACGCATTGAAGCGGAATCTGCAGCAGCCCTTCTACTATCAAGCACCACCAATGATGATGGCGAACAGGGGGTACTTAATCGAATCATCGATAAACTTAATTTCGAAGATTAGCCTATTCTCCCATTGTGACAATGATTACATTTAGATTTGAGCAAAAGCCCGCACCAACATCTATTGCACTGTTTTTGCCATCGCCTAACATTATTTTCACTTAATTTAACCTGCTCACTCCATAGTATTAACCAATATCCGATTTTTCAGTGATACATAAGAAAAGGCCAATGGGTACTCCTACCCACTGGCCCTGGTTATACATCTTTAAGCTTAATTATGCTGGTACTGAGTTCCCGTGCTTCAGGTTGCGTGATGGCCGTGGCATAAACATCGGGACATCTTTTTTGTACTGCTTATACTCTGGCAGCAATTCCTCCAGATCCTTCTCCTCGAATAATGTACCGACGAAGATATACCCTGTGCAGAGCAGCGCGAATACCAGATGGGCCACTGACATGGTAGGGGCGGCCCAGATTCCAATCAACATACCCACGTAGAGCGGATGGCGCATATGACGATAGAGGAAAGGAGTCTTGAATGGGAGCTGAGTGTAGGGTTTGTTGCGAAACGCGAGCCATACCTGACGCAAACCAAAAAGATCGTAGTGGTTCTGCTGGAAGGAGGCGAGGAACAGAATAGCCCAGCCGGTTGCAAACAGACCATAGAGAATAGTTTGCACCATCGGCGAGCTCACTTCCCAGATAATGCCACCCATCGGCTGCCAGAAATAGACGGTAGCGCCCAGTAGCACTGTTGAGATCAGTACATAGGTACTACGCTCAATCTCTTTAGGTATGATTCTGGTCCACATTTTTTTGAATGCCGGACGTGCCATAATACTGTGCTGCACCGCAAAGAGGCCGAGAAGGCCCATATCGATGAGCATTGCATGTAACAGGTTACCATCACCAACCGAGTCGAGTGATGGAGACACCAGGATATTTCCAATGAAGAGGATGGCGTAGCCGAATACTGCCACGAATAGCAGGTAGCTCGCTACTCCATAGGTAAGCATTAGTGATCGTTTAATCATGGTTGTTTCTCCTTATCAGGCGGCACTGTATGCCAGGTTAACTAAAATCTCCTGCACGGCCGCTCTTAGTCCGGCAATGCGCTGTTTTATCCTTACGGTTTGCATATCGTTCTCCTCACTCAGAGTGGCATCAGATACCCACCAGTGAGGCGTTAAAGCCCATCCGTGTGATCTTGTCCAGAATAGCGAGAGCGCGTGTCTTACTCGCCTGGTAGGCGACCAGAATAAATTGCGGCTTGTGCTGCGAACGCTCGAAGCGGGTAACACCATCAATCGTCCTTACCTGACGTGTGATTTCGCTGAATTGCTCATCATCAAGTTTGGCCTGGGTATAGATCATTACATCGGTTGCTTTCTTGTCCATCGTATTTACCTCTCATGTTGAATGTTGATAGTTACTTCTGTTCGATGCCGCTCTGATACTGCATCGTTGAAGAGAATCTTAGAGAGGCCGGGGTTTTACCGATACTTCATATTGTGTAGTATCTAACTACACAATATGGAGTATCCAACTACAGAAAGTGGAGTTGGTACATCCCCGACCAAATCAGGAGAACTCAATGGAATATGGTCAGTTTTGCCCTATCGCCAAGGCAACGGAAATTCTGGGTGAGAAGTGGACGATCCTGATAGTCCGCGAGCTTATAATGGGAGCTACCCGCTTTAATGAGCTACAGCGCGGGTTAACATTAATCTCACCCACCCTGCTCTCAAAACGGCTCGATTCACTAACCAGCTATGGCCTCATACTGAAAAAGAAGATCGCTGGCCAGAAGGGGTATGAATATTACGCTACGGAATCATGTAAGGAGCTTATGCCGGTCATTCTAGGGATGGGACAATGGGGAATGCGATGGGCACGCTCCAGCCTGACCGAGAAGGATTACGATGTGGAACTACTCATGCTCTATCTTCAGCGCAGCATTGTGCCTGATAAACTGATTGGCGATGAGACGGTTATTCGTTTTAAATTTACTGATATCAAGGAGTACCCGGACTGGTGGATTGTCGTAACGGGAAATGACCTGGATGTCTGCGTCAACGACCCCGGCAAGGATGTGGACGTCTACTTCACCTCTGATGTAAGAACACTGGCGGATATCTGGATGGGTGAAAACAGTTATCGCAAGGCTCAGAAAGATGGGGTAATGAAGATTGTTGGACCACCCCAACTGGTCAATAACATTACCAGCTGGATGGCCAATAGTGTGTTTGCCGATCTACCACCTGCCAGTGATATCAACTAGAATGAGCCTGATAAGCGTTCGGGGTCAGAGTAAAAAACTCTTTATCTCCATGAGTTCGTCTTCCGTTCTATATAAAGCAGGTCAGAATGATCAGCATGGTATTTTTCTTTATCCTGGCGGAGCAACAATTGCTGCGTTGAAGGGATAACGTCGCTCTTCGCCACTGCAAAATGCAAACACATCAAGCAGGTTTTCGTAGTCAGCCTGAGGGATATCCGGCGTCTGCTGCCAGCACCCAAGTTGCTGATAGGCCCTGATGGTATTGGCCAGTACCCGCGGGTCTATCTCTGTAAAAAATCCATACTCCTGCTGTCGAGCCGCTATCTCCTCAGCCTCAGCCTCTAATACATACCGTTGAGACTTACGATAGGCACGCATAAAGGCCTTTGCCTTTTCCCCTCGCAGCCAGTCACGTGAGGCACACAGGCTGCTAAAGGCGACCGGACCAACCGCATCGCCTACAGCAGCAACAACAAAGGCGTGACCATCCTGCTCCAGTTGTTGCGGCGCCGGCCCCTGCAGATGGATATAGTCACCTCTGCCGCCAAGAAAAGCCTGCAACATCTCCCCTGGTTGTCCTGCATCAACAACCTTCAATGAATCGTACGCGACACCCTTGCGATGTAGTGCGTACCTGAACATCGCCATCGGCTGAAAGAAGTGATCGACCAGCACGTTCCGCCCGGCCAGTTTTTCCCAGGTGAAACTCTCATCAGGCTCACGTGCGGCGATAAAAAAGCCATCGCGGGCATTAATCTGGGCAAAGTGGACAATATCGGGGAGCTCCCCACGCTGCAGTGCAGCAAAGCTGGTCGCTACCGAAGACTGCGCAAGGTCACAACTGCCATTACGAATGTTATCAACAACTATATCACCGGGTGACTCCTGTCGATAACTCGGCTCCAGGCCTTCGCCCTGCAAGAAGCCGCCGGCCATTGTCATCAGAAGCGGGCTGTAAAACGCCGAGTGGCGCAGAGACATAATGGTTATCTGTGACATATGTGCACCGTGCAATATTCAAGCATATGCAGCAACACTAGAGACCCTTCACCAGCGCCAATATCTCCGCGGCGTGGCCATCCGCACCCACACCGTACATAACCTCAACCAGTACCCCTTGTTTATCGATCACGAAGGTGGAGCGGACAATTCCCATCTTTTTCACCCCGTCTTTCTCCTTCTCCTGCCACACCCCATAGGCATCACACAGCGCGCCACTGCTATCAGAGAGCAGATCAACCTTCAAACCGTATTTGTCGATAAAGGCTTGATGACTGGCGCAACTGTCTTTGCTCACACCCAGCACCACACTGTCAAACTGAGCGAACTCAGATGCCAGTTGAGTAAACTGGTTGGCCTCCAGCGTACATCCCGTGGTGTCATCCTTAGGATAGAAATAGAGCACCACATTCATCTTCCCCCGGAAGCCGGAGAGATTGATCACCGTGTTGTCCTGATTTGGTACAGCAAAATCCGGAGCGATCTGCTCTTTTTTAAGAATCATGAACCTGAGCCTCAATTAGTTTCACACTGTTATTCTTGGTTATTAAAGCATGAATTCTTATTGGTGGAAACCAGACTAGAAACCACACTCTATATGGGATTTATCCCTACAAAAAAGTACGGTATGAGAGTTATTACACGCTCCTGAATGTTGCAGATTATGCACACTAAAACACAGGGTGCGAATATTAGCCAAACACGATAGTATCGTTATAACGCCTATGGGCGTGGTCAATATACATATAGTGAAGGATCAGGACGTAGCCATGACACTCAAACAGAAAGCAAGTACCGTCTTTATAGGCCTGTTGTTATTCGTGTCTGCAGTTCAGTATACCCTCACATGGGCATTAATAATGCCCGAATTCGATGCTATAGAGAAAAATGAAATCTGGAAGAACAACCACAGGCTTCAGCAGGCACTCAAGCAGGAACTCACCCATCTCGATAATCTTACCCTGGATTGGGCTTCGTGGAACGATACGGTCGAATTCATCTCTACTCGCTCGACCGACTACATAGAAAGCAACCTTGCTGATGAAAGCTTACTTGAGAACCTGAATATTCATCACATGCAATTTATTGACACCTCTGGAAAAACTCTCTGGATTAGGTCAATCGACCTCAATGGTGATGCAAGCCAATTAAAGAGCGTCTCAGCAGACAGCGTCACTCTCACCAATAAACTTCTACCCGCACCCAAGGAGCCAGAAGAAGAAAGCCAATCTGTTTCAGGCATTGTAATAAACAATGGAAATATCATGGCCATTTCATCCCGTCATATTCTCCATTCCAACAATCACGGCCCTTCTTATGGCTATCTGATTTTCGGTCGGTATTTGCAAGAAAATACCTTAAAAGACCTGACGCAACTCAACCTATCATTTAAAGACACACGCAAGCTTAATAACACAGATGTCGAGCCGTCGGATTCTGATCCACTGATTTCATTTTTGACTGATAATCAACAGATTATCACTAGAATGATTATCGAGGACATCTATGGTAGTCATGCATTTACCATTGAGATCGCTTATCAGCGACACATCACACAAGAAGGTAAAAACGTCATCAATCTTTCCGCCCTGTCAGCTATCGCTGTAGGTGTGGCAACAATCGCGCTTATTATTTTTCTAATCAATAACAACATCCTTACTCCTTTATCGACCATCCTCCAACAGATTCAAAACATATCCACCTCACTCAACTACAACAAACGAGTAATCTACAGTAACCGTGATGAATTTGGCCAGCTGTCAACTTCCATTAATACATTACTCGACACAATACAATCTAAAACAGACTCCTTAAACGACCTCAATGATGAGTTACTGCGTCTGTCACTCCATGACCCATTGACAGGCATTGCTAACAGAAGAATGTTTGATCAGGAATTCGCAAAAGAATGGAACAGGCATCGCCGCGATAAATCATCGTTATCGGTCATTATGTGTGATATTGACTATTTCAAAAAATATAACGACACCTATGGTCATCAACAAGGTGACGATTGCATCATACAGGTTGCCAATATCTTAAAGTCGTCTCTAAATCGCGCTTCAGATATTGTTGCAAGATATGGTGGTGAAGAGTTTGTTATTCTTATGATCGATGCAAATATTCAGGACGGCAAACAACTCGCTGAAAAGATCTTACACAATTTGTCCACTGCTAACATAGAGCACAAAGGCTCTTCAATCAGTGAACATATCACTATGAGTTTTGGTGTCGCCTCACTCGTACCGGACGCATCCGGCAGCACCGACATTCTACTTCGTCACGCAGATAAAGCTTTGTACTCGGCAAAACAGAACGGCAGAAACCAAATCTGTCTCTATTCGTAATTAGCCAACCTGGATACCCCATGTAGTCATGTTAAACAGGTCTCAGAGTGGATTTTTCTGATACTTAGAAACAACATTTATCTGATCCAGTTTTTAATCGTAACTAACCTCATTAATGTTAAGAATGATCCATTTAATCTATGTCGCTTTTTTTCACAGATGGAACGATACCAATAACAGTAACCGAAGTATTACCATAAACACGAATGCCATGTTTATAAATAATCTCTCAGATATGAGAGACAGTATCGGGATCGCGCAAAGTGCGAAATAGACTCCAATAAAATCAGGACTGGAACTCACTGTGCACACACCGTCCGGAATACCCTGCCAAAATACTCTGCATCCTTTAATTGTTCTGACCTGATTATTCCTCTGATTGATTCCTGCTATAACATGGCCTAAACTGAGTCGTAGTTAAATGGATTTATGAAGGAGAATTCAATGGGTCTTTACTTATTTCATCCACATATGCAGCAGTACCTCTACAAACTGGTCACAGTTTATGTGCTGCTGTTAATCTGCATGAGTGCTGGAGCTGAGTCGCTCGTCCCTTCCACCATGCCTTTAGAGGCCTCTATTACACCGTCAACGACTGTGCCCGGTGGCGTCGTAACAATATCAGGTACGGCCACCGCACTTAGAGATAACCGACTGGTTAATATAACGTTAACGTCACCAGACGGTGATAATCAAATCTTTAATGTTTCGGTAGATGCCGCTCGCAACTACTCACAAATATATCGTGTACCTTTCAACACGATGGGTCGATACACTGTTCTGGTGAAAGGTCCTGGCGGACAGGGGCAGGAGAGTCTGTCATTTGACGTAGTTAGCTTTTCCTCTCAACGTGACCAGATAAAACAAAAGCTTTCCACCGTTATATCTAAAACTCGTGCCATTATTAACAACATCCATACTATCATTGAACGCTCCCCTGTATCACCCACTCAGCAAGAGGCACTTGAAAAAGTCTCCCAACTGCGTGAAATGATTGCGCAAAGCGATACGCATGTTGAAGCGGTAGATGCCGCGCTGCAAATTATCGATGATATAACTGGTCAGGTCCCACCAATGGCAGAACACCTCACACCTGTCTATGACCGGATGTACAGCGAACTTAGCGAGGCAGATCATATTTTGAGTGCCACACCACCTGGCAATGATCATAACGTTTGTGACGGGCTGTATTATACCGGGCAGGGCCTGAAGACGGCATCACTTGCCTTTACTATGGCCTCAGGTGCTGTCTCTACATCCTATAGCCTGCTGCAGGGCCTGTCTGCCGATACACTTGTATCAGGGATGCCAGTGTCGTACCGCAACGCGGCAACACGTGGGATCATCAATCAAGGCATCAACAGAACGGTTGAACGAATCCAAGACCCGTCAGCATCTATGGCTCGATTGGCTGGTGCGATCACTGATCTGGTTCCTATGTTTATCGATGGTGTCTTTGAGCTATTCTGTCAAAAATTCAGCGGAACCGTTCAAGCTTCTCTGAACGTTAACATGCGCGAAAATGGCACCACCTGGTTGAAATATGATGAAGAGATCGACGCAGTGATTAACGTTCGCTATCAACGCACCAACGACTCTGATTCAATTCACGTGACAGGTGAGATTGAGGGTGTCGGAAGTAAATTTAAGGCGTGGGAGAATTTTTCCGTGCTGGACCCCAGAGTCAGAAAGGACATACTCGTCAGGTTCATGATCCAACCGCTCCCTGGCAGTTTATCAGCAGTGTCGACAACCGGTTTGGCAGGCGTATTCACCCCAGCCTACTTTAGGGTTCCGGTACGCGGTGAATTGACGGGCAATAAACTTAAGCTGTCGCTGGATGCCGCAACACAGGACTTCAGAGAATCAAAAAAGGCAACCTCGGTCTATGTGCTTGTTAGTCCGTCTGCACCTATCCCCTATGTGCTGACCTCTAAACTTCCATTTCAAAGCGCTCACTTTATGCTAACACGATCCCTGGGGGGAGCACCTGAGTTCGACATAACCGTGGATCGTTCTGCAAAAATCATGCGAATCAAAAAGAATGCTGTGCGTAATGCAGATATGGATAATGGCAATATTTCGCTGAAATTTGTCACGAACTTAAATGCATGTAATCCGGAATGCCCATGAAAATATAATATTTCAGTTCAAAAGGATACGGAGGGATGAAATATTAGCCACTTCAGGTCAGTTTATCTTATATAGGCCAATTTTTACGCCTGGCAATATTAATCCGCTCCCCTTTAGTTTCGATTATTTCTGCGCACTGACCCCCATCAGATGCTCAACTTTTACCACATGCCTGAAGCCGGCCGCATTGAGCCGACGAATGACACCGTCAACAAAGCTGCTCCCCTTCTTTACGACATGTGGATTGCCGGTGTAATGAAAAAGCCTTCCGTCACGGCGAAGCACGCGGTAGATCTGCCGATAGAACGCTTCGCTATAGAGCTCCCCGGCGAGGGAAAAGCGTGGTGGGTCATGAATGACAGAATCGAAGGAGTCCGCCGCCATGGTAGCTATCAGCTCTAAGCTATTGCCATGACGTTGCACAATCCCCTCATGCCCTAGATCGTTTGACCAGGGGTTCTGCGCGCGCAACCCCATCACAACTCTGCTCAGCTCAATGGTCAGCACCTCGCTTGCACCGAGTCTGTGGGCCGCGATGGCGGCGTAGCCCAGACCGCTACAGCAGTCCAGCACCCGGTCACCCTTGCGCACCGCCTGTTGCGCCATCTCTGAGGCGCTCGCAAAGGGGTCGGTCCCTTTGGAGATGTGCATCTTCACGCCGCTGATCTCCAGCAGCGGCGCACCCTCCGTGGGAACGAGCTTGTAATACCCCTCGCTGCGGTCTTCAAGTGCAATCATTTCACCATCACGGCAGAGTGTGATTCGCTGGCTCTTCTTGGCGATTCGTTTGAGTTCAGCAATGGAGAGTCGGTTCTCCTCATCAAGCACCAGACCCTGCTCTGTTATCACAAAGTCCCGTTCCGTAAGATTCAGGTCAGTGGATAGCCGCACACAGGACTCACCTTTGGCAATGGCCTCAAGCGCCTGATTGGCATTGATGATATGAAGGTAGTAGCCGGGCATAATGTGCGTATAGCTGGTTGGAATAGTGGCCGTACTATACAACATAATTTAGGTGTTCCGTATCGTGGAGTAGCGGTCTGTCTTATATGACTTCACATAATAAGCGAGCTCACAATTATTGCCCCATTGCGTATTCTCTGTGAAATTCGCGGTGGTCAATCTTGGTTTTCGTACAATATTTCACCTCCTTGTCAGCCTTGTGTATTGAATTAATTCAGATAGATAAAAAGGGCACAGGCTCTTTTTTCTTGCAACGCACTTCTAACATATGGCATAAGTAATTAATCTACTCTTTTTTATAATTAGAAAGACACGGATGATTCGCCGAATAACCATCTTGTTGCTGTTATCTCTGCTGTTAAATGTCTCAGGAGCAGTAACACAAACAAGGCCCAACGCATGCTGGATATGGAGGTCAAGCGATCTCACGCTGGCTGACACCTGCCGGGAGTGGGTTCTCTACCAGGGTGACTTTTATGCCGAGGAGTCCCCAAGGTTTGTTAAGCGCGGTATTCAACCCGTAAAGATAGATGGTCGTGAGCTGGTACTTCTGTTTCGCCTGAATGGGTTGGTTGATACTGCTTACCTGGCTGCCCAGATCTCCTATGCCATAACCCAGTGGCGCCATCACGGCATCGATATTCAGCATATACAGCTGGATTACGACTCCCCCTCATCTGCCCTAACCGAGTATGCCGCTATGGTACGCACTCTGAAAGGGGAAATGCCGCAGGTACACCTTAGCGCCACCGGCCTTGTTACATGGTATGAGGATAACCCTCGTGGGGTAGAGCGTCTTGCAAACGAGCTAGATTACATCGCCTTCCAGCTCTATCAGGATTACACCCCTCTTCCAGATACACAACGATTAACACAACGGCTAATTAATTTTCCGTACACGTACAGGCTTGGAATAACAAGGCACACTGATTTCTCGTCAATGCGCATAGCTACTGGCAATAATTATCGCGGCTCCATGCTGTTCTTAAATGTGAGGAACTAAAAGTGACAACTAAAAGCTCATACGGAATTGCCTTTTTGTTGCTGATGTTCGGAATCGCCTGGGGGTGTGGCCCGGAATATGATGAAGATTCTTATCTGGAGCTGTCGTTGAAATATGACCCGGCGGTTAGCACCACCATTAATTCACGACATGTATTGAATGCGTTAGGTATTGCCGAGCTCAGGTGGCAGGATGAGCCATCAATCGATGTCCTGGCAGAGATTAATGCGATTACCAGCACAGCCGGTAGAACAATTGAATTCGTTCAAACCGGTAGTGAATATAGCGGCAACTCAATTCTTGATCGCTGTCCGTTACGAGGCAACCACGAGATAAGAAAGATGCTGGATGAGGTCAAGTACAGCAAACTCATAATTATGAGCCGCGAAAGAGGAAATTTACACGCCAGATACAATCAATGGGATACTATTCCAGAGGGCAAAGGTGGCAGGGAGAAAATGTATACGGAGTGGCTGGATAAAGTTGTACGTAACGTGGTCTGGATGTGCGATGTCAAAGCAGAATATTACACACAACTTCAGCGTCGCCAGAATGTACAGGACTATGTTGCTCCACGTGATGATGAGCTGTTTACACAATTACGCGATCACCCTCAACTGCACCATTATGCGGCATTGGTAGAGGCGTTAGTGCTGTATCATGAGGGTGACTATGACGGGGCACGTACATTGGCACAGCGGGTCGCGAATGATAGCCAGGAGAAGAGTGAGATAGAGCTTGCCATTGCGATTGACAAACTTGCTCCTGCAAAAGGTGATAGCCGGCAGCGCTATGTAGTCGACAAACCCGACTACGACCGTTACAGCTGGGGATACTGTGCCAGTAATACACCAGAGAATGCCTTATCCCTGATACGTTCTGCGGCTAAGGTCAGCTCACTCAACGACAATGCCTATCGACTCCTTGTGGCATGGCGCATTGCGATGCTCATAGATTGCGCAAATGCAAAGACTCCACCAGAGGCTACCGGTGCACCAGATGTCATAGATCCTCACCTGCTTTACATGCATGCACTGACGCATTTTTATAGTGGTAACTATGAGCAGGCTGCAAGTCACTATATGCAGGTTGCACAGCGTGGCAAAGGATGGTTGTCACAGACAAGCCGTTACCTAATTGCACGCAGCTATTTACTGGCTGCACAGAAGGAGTGGGATTCCTTCAGTAAACTGCGGCCAGATCAAATTCAACTACTGAATGGCGCATATGATGCTTTCAACTCCTACATTACACACTACCCTGAGGGTCCCTATCTAAACTCTGCTCGCGGGTTGTTGCGTCGTGTGGAACTTCTTCGCGGTAATAAAGAGATCTACCTGAAACTACTTGATGAGGCGCTTGAGGCATCACTTGTAACGCTATCGTATCAAAGCACACTAAATTCACAAGACAGGCACAAGGTGGCCTCACTGCTTAATGAGTACACCATTTATGTACAGGACGATGAGCTGACCTCAGTTGACCGGCTACAAGCCACCCTTAGCAGGATTGATCTCTCGGCAAACAGGGAACTGGCCACAATCGCCTCAGAGCTGGATTATCTTAAGGCGGCAATTGAGGCCTATGAGCAGAGGAATATCACCTTCTTTGAAAATAATCACAAGCGCAATTCACAGCTTGATGACTATCACGGCGTTTTAACGGCACGTGCACTCGAGCACGCAGGTCGTTACAGCGAGGCCAATGAGGCGTGGTCAAAACTCAAACAGATTCTACCGTACTCTACCGATGTCGAACTTGCCATTGCTACCAATATTATGCGTACCGGCTCATTAACCGACCTGCTGAGTTCTCAATACGGGATTCGCGACGCCATCCTTGTTGGTTATCTATCAGCACAGTGCGGCACGCAGGAAGATCAAAAATTACTGGATGCCGATTTGAATTCATCGATGCGTACCCTGGTGCTGCATGACCTCGCAATGAGATACCTCACTACAGGGGAAATTCACCAGCTACAGGCCCTGTTCGACAAGTATGACGACAGTGCATTGGGTAGACTGTCTTCGATCAGAACCGCTGTCAGGATGGTTGCGACAGGAACAGATCAGGGAAAGGGAAATATGAATATTGCTTACTTTCTGGCACATCACGGTGAACCTGAACACTGGTCGATCATACATCAACGCTACCTGGAAAACACCGACGAATGTGTGCAGACAAACGGTGATGAAGGATCATACACCTACTTTCTGAAGTCGCTGCAACATTACGAGAATATCAGTTCTGAAGTCGAAGCCAAGACACTCCATTTCCTGGTGTTGTGTGACAAGGTCGGCTCAGGCGGTCTTTCATGCTGGGGCGAGGGTGAGCGTCAACCGGGCAAACACTGGTTCGAAAGACTCCACAGCAAATATCCCAAGAGCTCATGGACTGCGAAGACACCCTACTATTATGACTAAATAAATGTTCCAAATTGAAGTCCAGTTGAGGGAGACCACGGCATGAAGGATTGATCTGATATTTGGGATATTTGGGGCAGAACTCAATTAAGTCTAATATTAGAGGAGACTGTGTACTGACCCCGTTTTTTCACTATTGCGCTCAACTATTAAAGCATAAATACCTATTGGCGCAAACAACACCGGGAAACGGGGTCGAAATGTTTAGGGTCATAGCAAAATTAATTATTACCCATTCGTGGCAGATCTCTCACCTCCTTATTCGATGTTCATGCTATGAGTATATCTGAATCAAATTCACTCTGACCCCCGGTTATTCTATTGTTCTCTCATAATATGCGTCGTCAACTTTTTAGTGTTAAGCTCCATGGCGTTAGCACGACTGCAGATATAGAATCGGGGGTTAAACTTATGAAGCATTCGCGGATACTATCTGGCATCATCCTTGTCTTTCTGCTCTCATTAGTCAGTGCCTGTAGCGGACCATCTGGCGGTCAACGCTATAGCGAATCACACCATTACAATACTGATGACGATAGACAACGTGTTAAAAGATTAATCCGGGGAAAAGGATTTAAGTATGGTGATATTATTGCCATTCAATTAACGAACCATGAGTTTAAGTTAGGACAATATCAGAGAGGTTCATTAAAAGGTGACAAATTAACCGTTTATAAGATGGAAGGAAACACCAGTTATAGCTGGTCATATAGCTGGAATATGGTGAATAACATTTACCACCCTCGCGAGGTCAAAGATGTCGCCAAAAATCAGCTGGCCGAAATTGAATTTGTTCAGGCTCTCCATAACGGCGACGTTGTATCGATACAGCATGCAATATCAAATGGTGCACCACTGGAGTCCGGCACACGAACACTTTCCTCGATGTTAGAGGATGCAGCAGGCCGCACTGAGAATAGAAGTGGACTCATCACCTTTCTGGTGAAACAGGGTGCAAAGGTTAATCCTCCCAGAAATGCAAGCCAGTCAACGCCGCTTGAACATGCCATCAGAAATGGGCACATCTCAAATGCCCGTGTACTGGTTGAGCTTGGCGCCGATGTCAACACGAGAAATTCCGAAGGCCGCTCTCCTGTCATGATTGCTTATCAGAGATTGCGGTGGGCGCGTCAAGATGAGCCTCTTCTTATTGAGAACTTTATTGAATATCTGATTAATGAAAAGGGGATTGATCCAGCCGAACGTTATAAAGATCCTATCTACCTGGCTGATAACAGTCTTGGCATAAATGGATTGCGCATCATTTCGATGGAAAATGTCGAGTGTTTTGAAACTTTAAACAAGAACGGGGTTCGATATGAAATGGCCAATAAATCGGATGCTGTAAAATACCCTATAAGGCTCACCTCTCCCATAGCAGGTATCCACTATAGACATACTGGAAACTCAAAAACTTTTTCTGTTATGGATTGCCGCCTGGCTGTCGCTCTGATTGGGATATCACCTCTACTTAAAGAGAGAAATATTAGTACGGTATACCACATGCGTAGTTACTCACCGGGGGCGAAGGTAGGTGGTAAAGGCAGGGTAAGTGGTCATCATCATGCACTGGCTCTTGATATCTCAAAGTTAATTACCCGTGATGGCACAACCTATGAGGTAGTCAGTGACTGGAAAGATCGCCGTCACAGAGCTGAAGTTTGTAAACCACGGGATAATGACTCAGATAAACAGCATTTCTTAAGAGATTTTATCTGCAAGGTTGCTGATCAAAACCTTTTTCACTGGATATTAACTCCACACTATAACGCAGCACACCACGATCACTTTCATATAGAGATACGTGATGGTGTTGACTACGTACTGTTTAATTAGAGGGGTGTTTGGGATTTGGAAAACGGTGTCTATTCCCTATTATCACGCTGAATGATGTGTTGAGGTATGCCACGCATCATGAATCTTGGTTTGCGTGCCACGTCCCACCTCCATGTGATTGCGCTGACGTTAACTATAGAAGTGATCTATATTAGAGGAAACTGTGTTCTGAGCCCGGTTTTCGACCTCGGTTTACCTGTGAAGGCTCCCTTACCCTGTTATTCAGTGCTGAAGCCTTTTGTTTGCTAAACTATTGTAATGAATATACAAACTTCACTATTCATCACCCTGCTTCTGTCTCTTTTCTCCGGTTGTGACAATTCGTCTACAGCGAATAATGTCAGCAATGAACCGTCTCAAGAAATAATCTCGATACGCGTTGCAGATACGGATGCGGCGATTTTTTATCAGCCAGACAGTCATCATCTGGCTTTGGACTGCCTTAATGCGCCTTGTCAGGAACGCCTGTTTGTATTTTTCCCCGGCAGTGGGAGCCCACCAGACGATTATCAAAAAATTCTGAGAACGATGTCTAGTGCAGGTATGAAGGGTGTGGTATTGGCTTATGAGAACGGTAACTCTATTACCGACATGTGTGGCGAAGAGGATGCCTGTTATAAAGAGAGTCGTCAGGATCGCCTATTTGGTTCCCCGTCATCAACCTATGTGAGTAGTGTGGCAGATGGTATTGATAATCGCCTGCTGAAAATGTTGCAACATTTAAAGTGGGATGCTTTTTACGATGCCGATGTACTTTTGTATAACAAGATTGTTTTTAGTGGGTTCTCTCAGGGCGCAGGGATGGCCGCGCTAATTGGTAAGCAGAAAATCGTGGATCGTGTCTGTATGTTTTCCGGACCATGGGATCATACTTCTGGCCCTTTTCCAGCAACCTGGTTATCTGATCCCAGCCAAACACCCACTACTGATTTTTATGGTTTTACCCATATGCATGATGTGATGATTAACGGCGCAACGTTTCTAGATATTAACTGGCAGCAGTTGGGCATGGGCGTCGACAATATCGAAGTCTATCGTAATTTAATTGGACAAAGATTTTACACCGATGATGAAGATTCTCTCTGCGCTTCTGATTATCATGCCTGCTCTATACGCGATGATGTGACGCCCTTAAACAATCTGGGCTTGCCGCGTTACGGCAGTATCTGGGATTATATGTGTAATGGAAAATAAGAACATAGGGGACAATCTGACTCATTTTTCTTTTGCGTGCGTGAATGCAAGACCTGATAAACATAAGGCAGCCTCCGCCCCACCGCCGGGGCGAGGCTACAATGAAAGGCGACAAACACTTCATTGGAGGCTGCCATGACACTATATTGCGGAATCGACTTACATTCAAATAA
>Ga0224501_10000202_pt1 | contig 55295 bp, 48 predicted proteins | sample SF_Oct11_sed_USG_4_FD_169105 | JGI IMG/M metagenome (GOLD analysis project Ga0224501, IMG submission 169105) | Sediment microbial communities from San Francisco Bay, California, United States - SF_Oct11_sed_USGS_8_1 | ecosystem: Environmental > Aquatic > Marine > Sediment | place: USA... | reverse complement strand
GCGACCCGGACTCCGCGGGAGGCGCCTGCTTCTGCGACCCCGACTGCGAAGCACCGAGCAGCTGCTTCTGCGACGACCTGGACCCGACCACGTGCGCCATCGACGCCGACGGCAACCCCTGCCACTGCGATCCCGAGTGTGGAGCGACGGCCTGTCTGTGCGACCTGGGCGCGGGCTGCGATGTGGACCCTGCGACAGGTGGCGATTGCTACTGCGACATCGAGTGCGCGAGTCCCTCCGCTTGCAACTGCGACGTCAGTGCCATGGCGTGCGATCTGGACTCGAGCGGGCTGGACTACTGTTTCTGCGATCCGAATTGCGACGCCGCTCCAGCCTGCTTCTGCGACGATCAGGATCCGAGTCAGTGCGCTGTCGACGCGGACGGCAATGCCTGTTTCTGTGATCCGGAATGCGGCGGCGAGCCCGCCTGCGGCTGTGACGTCGTTCCGGGATTTTGCGATGCCGATCCCGGAACGGGCGGCGACTGCAGCTGCGACCCGGATTGCCTGCCGATTTGACGCGACAAGAAGCGAGCTCAGCGCAGGCCGCGGATGAAGTCGCCCACGGCCTGCACGCCGCGCTCCTCCATGACCCGAATCGACTGGGATCCGACCACCGCGATGTCGGCACGCTCGGCCAGGAAGGCCACGTCGCCCGCGTCCTTGACGCCAAAGCCCACCGCCAGCGGCAGCTCCGTGGCGGCGCGGCAGCGCTCGAGGTAAGCGTCGAGTTCCGCCGAAAAGTCGGTATGACTTCCGGTTACGCCCTTGCGTGCCACACAGTAGACAAAGCCACCCGCGTGGCGCGCGATCTCGGCCATGCGCGCGTCGGGGGTGTTGGGCGAGAAGATGAAAATGGGGTCGAGCTGCTCATTGGCCATGGCCGCGAGGTAGTCGCTGGCTTCCTCCGGCGGCAGGTCCGGCACGATGGCGCCATGCAGGCCCGCCCGCTTCATGCGCGCGGCGAAGTCGGCGACGCCGCGCCGGTAGAGCACGTTGTAGTAGCTCATGAAGAGGAAGGGGATATCGAAGCGCGCCGCCACGCGCTCGCCCAGCTCGAGGCAGCGCTCCACCGTGGAGCCCGCCAGCAGCGCCTCTTGGTTGGCCCTCAGGATCACGGGGCCGTCGGCGATGGGCTCGGAGAAGGGGATCTGCAGCTCCATCAGGTCGACGCCGGCCTCGACCATCGCCTCGACCAGCTTGAGCGATTGGTCGAAGTCGGGGTAGCCCAGTACGATGTGGGTCATCAGCAGGATGCCGCGCTCCTGCTTGCGCTGCTTCAGGTAACTCTCAAGCACCGTATTGCTCCGCCTTGCGCCGAATGAAGCGCTTCCAGGCCGGGTCGCCAAAGGCGTCGGCGACGGTGAAGATGTCTTTGTCGCCGCGTCCCGATTGGTTGATGATGATGACGTCGTCGCGCGAGAGCGAGCCGGCTTCGGCGAAAGCCTGGGCGAAAGCGTGGGAGCTTTCGAGGGCGGGGATCAGCCCTTCCCGGCGCATCGCCGTGGCCAGCGCGTCTTTGACCTCTGCGTCGGTGGCGGCCTCGAAGCGAACGCGGCCCGATTCTTTCAGGTGCGCCAGGATCGGCGAGACGCCCACGTAGTCCAGGCCCGCCGCGACGCTGTGGGTCTCGCGCATCTGCCCGTCCTCATCCTGCAGGAAATAGGTCTTGTAGCCCTGGGCCACGCCGATGCTGGCGTCGCTGGAGGCCAGGCGCGCGGCGTGGCGCGTGGTGTCGAGCCCCTCGCCGCCGGCTTCGACGCCCACCAACTCCACTTCGGGGTCGTCGAGGAAGCCGCTGAAGATGCCCATGGCGTTGCTGCCGCCGCCGACGCAGGCGTAGACCCGCTTGGGCAGCTGGCCTTCGGCTTCGAGCACCTGGCGCCGGGCCTCTTTGCCGATGATCGACTGGAAATAGGTCACCAGGGTGGGAAAGGGGTGGGGGCCGCAGGCGGTGCCCAGCACGTAGTGGGTGCTGTCCATGTTGGTGACCCAGTCGCGGAAGGCTTCGTTGATGGCGTCCTTGAGGATGCGCGTGCCGTCTTTGACCGGGACCACCTGGGCGCCGAGGCGTTCCATCCAGAAGACGTTGGGGCGCTGGCGTTCGACGTCGACCTCGCCCATGTAGATGGTGCACTCGAAACCAAATTTGGCTGCCATGGTGGCGGTGGCCACGCCATGCTGGCCGGCCCCGGTCTCGGCGATGACGCGCTTTTTGCCCATTCGCTTGACCAAAAGCCCCTGGCCCATGACGTTATTGGCCTTGTGGGCGCCGGTGTGGTTGAGGTCCTCGCGCTTGACATAGATGCGCGCGCCGCCGAAGTGCGCGCTCAGGTTTTCGGCGAAGGTCAGTGGCGTGGGGCGGCAGGAGTAGTTGGACATCAGCGCCTCGTACTCGGCCCAGAACGCCGGATCGGCCTTGGCCGCGTCGAAGACGGTCTCGAGTTCTTCGAAGGTCGCGACCAGGATTTCGGGGAGATAGGCGCCGCCAAAGCGGTCGTAGTAGCCGCGGTCATGCATGTTCAGGCTTCTCCAATGCGCTGCGAGAGCACCAGGCGATCGGTCCGGCAGTAGAGTTCGGAGTAGATCGCGCTGTCGCCGCGCGGAAAATGCAGGTGGCGGCGGATCTGCAGCACCGCCGCGCCGGGTGAAAGCCCGAGCGCGCGAGCACGCTCGCCTTCGATCGCGAGCACACGGAACTGCTGCCGGCCGCCGGTGGGCTCGGTGCGGTAGTGCTCGCGCGCCAGCGCCGACAGCGAGACGCCTTCGAGCTCGAGTTCGAGCAGGCCTTCGAAGAGCTCGGGATCGAGGTAGGTCTCTTCGAGCAATGCGGCGCCCTGGTCGGTGCGGCTCAGGCGTCGCAGGAAGTGGGCCGCGCGTCCGGCGAAGGGATTGTCGGCGTAGGCCGGGTCGCCCGCATCGAGCTGCAGTGCGCAGGCGCCGCCGAGCAGCCGCGCCTCGACCTCGATGCCCTGGGCGCGGAAGGAGGCCAGCGTGCCCTCCATGGAGAAGACCTCCAGCTCCTGCGGGGGCTCGATCACAAAGGTGCCGGCGCCGCGCCGCCGCGCCAGCACGCCCCGCCGTACCAAAAGCTCCGTGGCCTGGCGCACGGTGGGCCGGCCGATGCCGTAGCGTTCCGCCAGCGCGTGTTCCGACGGGATGCGTTCGCCCACCGGGTACTGCCCAGCCCGAATCGCCGTGCGCAGCCGGTCGGCGAGCTGCTGGTAGAGGGGCATGGGCGACACCGGGTTCAGCATGGAGAGCTGAGTCTGGATAGTCGGCGGCAACATGTCAAGTTGTTAATACAACCAGGCCTTCGAGCAAAAATTAAGCTTCCCATGAGCCAGGGCAAAAGTTGCCCTGTCCCGAACGGGCTAAATCCGTTGCACCTACATTGGAGGAGAGATGTCCTTGGCAGTGGCAAGTGTTCCCGTTCCGAAAGCCTCCCCCTCGCGCCGAGCGACCACCCCCGCGCAAGCATCGGAGTCCGCCGGTGGCGGCCGCGAAGCGGCGCGCCTGCTCTACGTGGGTGGGCGGCGTATCGTCCTCAGCAGTCCTGCCATGGTGGCCCTGCACGGGCGCCTGTTACGGGCGGCGGCCAGCCCCGCACCGGTGTTGGTGCTGGGCGAGACCGGCAGTGGTAAGGAGTGGATCGCCCGGGCCGTGCACGAAGCCTCCGAACGCCGCCAGGGACCGCTGGAGATCCTCAACTGCGGCGCCATTCCCCAGGAGCTGATCGAGGCCGAACTCTTCGGCACCGAGCGCGGCGCCTTCACCGGGGCGGTGCGAACCAGCGCCGGCATTTTCGAGCGCGCCCACGGCGGTACGGTCTTCCTCGACGAGCTGGCCGAGCTATCGGCCCAGGCCCAGGTGGCGCTGCTGCGCGTGCTCGACGGCCAGGCCTTTCGACGCGTCGGCGGCGGCGCGTCACTCACACCGGACGTACGCGTGGTGGCCGCCACCCACCGCGACCTGCGCGAGGCGGTGGCCGCCGGGCGCTTCCGCGAGGACCTCTACTACCGGCTGGCCACGGTGGTGCTGGAGGTACCGCCCCTGCGCGCGCGCCGCGAGGAGATCCCACTGCTGGCGCGCCACTTCCTGCACCAGCTCTACGAGCGCTGGGGGCAGGGCCCGACGACACTCTCCGGCGAGGCACTCGAGCATCTGAGCGCCCTGCCGTGGCCGGGCAACGTGCGCCAGCTGCGCAGCGCGATCGAGGCGGCGGCGCTGGACTGCGAAGGCCAGCGCCTCGAACTTGCAGACCTGGAGCGAACACTGCGGAGCGATCGGAGAGGCTTCGGCACCGGGGCTCCGGCGACACCCACGCGGTTGCACACCGACGCCGCACGGTCGGAGTCCGAGGCCTGCGAACTCGAAAGCGCGGGTGGCGATCTGCGCAGTCAGGTCCGTGACTTCGAGCGCCGCCTGATCCGCAAGGCGCTGGCCGAGACCCATGGCAATCAGCGTCAGGCCGCCGCGCGACTGGGCCTACCCGTTCGCACCCTGGTGCACAAACTCGGCCGCCACGGCATCACGCGCGGCGCTTGCCGCGACCGGTGAGAGCGGACCGGCGCCCACCCCATCGACGGCGCCACCGCTCCGATTCGCCCAATCAATGTTCGGTTTGGGCCTTGGCCTTGGCCTTGTCCGCCGGGGCTGGTGCCGCCGGCGGGTCCTCCGACACCACCGGATGGCCCTTGGCTCTCCAGGCGCCGATGCCCTCGTCGAGCACGGTCACCTTCTCGAAGCCCGCATTCAGCAGCTTCTGCGCCAGCGTCTTGGACTCGGCGTGGGGGCACGAGCAATAGGAAACCAGCCAGGTGTCCTTGGGGAGCTTGTCCAGGTAGGGGCTGGGGTCGTAGTAGGGCACGCTGGCGGCGCCCTTGATGTGTTCGCGCAGGTAGTCCGATGGTGCGCGGGCATCGAGTAGCGCCAGCCGCGCGCCGGCTTTCATCTCGCGGTAGACGACGTCGAGGGGAGTGGTTTCCGGATGTTTGCGGAAGCCCCTGGGATCGCGGCCCTTGGGGTTTTGCGGCAGCTTGGGCAGCGGCAGTGGCGACTGGGGCTTGGGCTGGCTACCGCGGGTCACGCGCGGCGCGTTTTCCCGTGCGAGCGCGCGCAGCTGCATGATGATGTCGTCGATGGCTTCGAGGCCGAGCGCATCTCTAAATGCGGGCATCGGCGTCGGTGGCCGTCCCTCGCGGATCGCCAGGCGCAAGAAACCGCGGCTGGCGCGCCTGAGAAAGGCCGGATCTCCGATGCGCGCGTTGGGGCCCTCGATTCCGCGCGCGCCGTGGCACTTCTGACAGTGCTCGGCGTAGAGCACGGCCCCGCGCACGCGATCGCTTCTCGGGTTACCGGGCAGCGAGCCTTCGTCGAGCACGAGCTTGGGGCCCTGGTAGAAGCTGCGGATGAAAGCGATCACCGCTGTCACATCCTCCGTGCCCAGGGGACCGCCGTGGGCCTTGGACCAGGCCGACATGGTGGAGCCGGTGCGGCCGTTTTCGATGGCGTCGCGCAGCAGCGCGTCGGTGACCGAGCCCAGGTAGCCCGGGTGGTTGAGCGCGGGCGCGGCATCGGCCACGTAGCCCTCGCCGTTCTTGCCATGGCAGACGGCGCAAATGCGCAGGTAGAGTTCCTTGCCGTGGGCGATGCGCGCAGGGTCTTCGGGGACCGCCGGGGGGGCAGCGCTGGCCTTCGCCTCGGCGGGCGCGGATGCGGGCGGTGAAGTGGTTGGCGTCACCGAGGCCGCGGGCGCTGCCTTGGGGGCGTGCCCGTCGCTGGCGTTGTCGCCGCAGGCGGCGGCCGCAAGGGCGATGACAAACGCAAACGAGAGCTGCAGCCGCACGTCGAACCTCGTATTTATCGCCCCGTGCTGCCAAAGCCACCGCCGGCGCGATCGGTTTGGCCGAGAGCCTCGAGTTCTTCGACCGCTTCCACCTGCACGCGGGTCACGGGGCAGACCACCAGCTGGGCGATGCGATCGCCGGTGTGGATCGTGTAGGGCTCTTGCCCCAGGTTGACGAGTAGCACGGCCACTTCGCCGCGGTAGTCCTCGTCGATGGTGCCGGGGGCGTTGAGCACGGTGATGCCGTGTTTGCGCGAAAGGCCCGAGCGCGGGCGCACCTGGCCCTCGTGGCCTGCGGGCAGCGCGATGGCCAGGCCCGTGGGCACCGCCGCGCGCTGCCCGGGCACCAACGTGAGCGGTTGCGTCAACGCGGCGCTGAGGTCGAGACCGGCAGCGCCGTCACTGGCGTAGCTCGGAAGCGTGGCCAGCGACGGCTTCAGACGGTGGACCCGCAGACGCTCGTCCGACCCGCCCACCGGTTCAGCTGCTCGTCTCTTCGCCACCGTCGCGTCGGGGGCCGCGCGCAGGACGGTCGCCACCGCGCTCCTCGCTGCGTTCACCGCTGCGTTCACCGCCTCGGTCACCGCCGCGCTCGCCGCCGCGTTCACCGCCGCGGTCACCGCCGCGCTCGCCGCCGCGTCCGCGTCCGCCTCGATCGCCGCCGCGATCGCCACCACGTCCGCCGCGGTCGCCGCCGCGTCCACCGCGATCGCCACCGCGTCCACCGCGGTCACCGCCGCGCCCGCGTCCACCACGGTCACCACGGTCACCACGGTCACCACGGTCGCTGCGCTCGCGGGGGGGCCGCTCGACGTAGCCCTCGGGCTTTTCCTTGAGGACCTTGTGCGAGAAGCGCACGCGCCCTTCGCGATCGACCTCGATGATCTTCACGTCGAGTTCGTCGCCGAGCTTCAGGAAGTCGTCCACGTTCTCCACGTGATTCCAGTCGAACTCGGAGACGTGCAAGAGGCCGTCCTTGCCGGGAGCGAACTCCAGGAAGGCGCCGTAGGCCTCTACGCGCACAACCTTGGCCTTGTGCACCGCGCCCACCTCGGGCACAGCCGTCAGCGTCTTGATGATCTCGAGGGCCCTGGCGATGCTCTCGCCGTCGGGTGATGCGACCGCCACGGTGCCGTCGTCTTCGACGTCGATGCTGCAGCCGGTCTGGTCGACGATGGCCTTGATCATCTTGCCGCCCGGTCCGATCACGTTGCGGATCTGGTCGGGCTTGACCTTGATGGTGGTGATGCGCGGGGCGTGCTTGGACAGCTCCTGGCGCGGGGCGTCCAGCGCCTCGCGCATCTTGCCCAGCACGTGAACGCGGGCATCTCGCGCCTGGCTCAACGCCTTTTCCACGACCTCGCGCTTGAGGCCCTGGATCTTGATGTCCATCTGAATGGCGGTGATGCCTTTGTCGGTGCCGCAGACCTTGAAGTCCATGTCGCCGAGGTGGTCCTCGTCGCCCAGGATGTCGGTCAGCACCGCGTAGCGGCCGTCGATGTCGATGAGGCCCATGGCGATGCCCGCCACCGGTGCCTTGATCGGAACGCCCGCGTCCATCAGCGCCAGCGCGCCGCCGCAGACGGTGGCCATCGAGGACGAGCCGTTGGACTCGGTGATCTCGGAAACCAGCCGGATGGTGTAGGGAAATTTTTCGGCGCTCGGCAGCATGCCCGTCAGCGCGCGCTCGGCGAGGTTGCCGTGGCCGACCTCGCGGCGCCCCGGTCCGCGCAGGGGCCGCGTCTCACCCACCGAGAAAGGCGGGAAGTTGTAGTGCAGAAGGAAGCGCTTCCACTCGTCCTCCAGCAGTCCGTCGATGCGCTGCTGGTCGCGCGAGGTGCCCAGGGTGGCCACGCAGATCGCCTGGGTTTCACCACGGGTGAACAGGGCCGAACCGTGGGTGCGCGGCAGAAAGCCGGGCTCGATGCTGATCGGGCGCACGGTGGTGCTGTCGCGGCCGTCGACGCGACGGCCCTCGTCGACCACCTGCTCGCGCATGGTGTTGTAGCGCAGGTCCTCATAGGCGGCCTTGATGAAAGCCTCATCGTCAGGGAAGTCGGCCAGCACGCTGGCAACCACCGCCTTCTTGACCTTTTTGAACATGCCGTAACGGGCGTGCTTTTCCCGGATGCCGCAGGCTTCGCGGATGCCGGCGAGGGCGACCTCGCGGACCTTGGCCTCGAGGCCCTCGGGGGGCTGGGCCTTCTGGAAGCTCCACTTGGCCGCGCCAATGGCCTTTTGCATGCTCTGCTGCAGCTCGATCACGTCCTGCACGGCGGCGTGGCCGAACCACAGGGCTTCGACGAACTCGTCTTCGGAGATCTCGTCGCACTCACCCTCGACCATGACGATGGCGTCGCGCGAGGCCGACACGATGATGTCGACATCGCCCGCTTCGATCTGTTGGTGGGTGGGGTTGGCGATCCAGGTGCCATCGACGCGGCCCACGCGGGTGCTGGCGATGGGGCCGGCCCACGGGATCGGGCTGATGTGCAGCGCAGCCGAGGCGCCGATCATGCCCAACACGTCGCCCGGGTGCTCCTTGTCGACCGACAGCACGGTGCACACGACCTGCACCTCGTTGCGGTAGCCGTCGGGGAACAGCGGCCGGCAGGGGCGGTCGATCAGGCGCGAGGTGAGAATTTCGTGGTCGCGCAGGCGACCCTCACGCTTGAAAAAGCCGCCGGGGATCTTGCCGGCGGCGTAGGTCTTTTCGACGAAGTCGACGCTCAGGGGCAGAAAGTCGATGCCGGGACGTGGTTCTTCGGTGCCACAGGCGGTGACGAGTACGACGGTTTCGCCGCAGGTGATCATCACCGATCCCTGGGCCTGTTTGGCGACGCGTCCGGTTTCCAGGGTGATGGTGGTCTCACCCAGCTTGACGCTTTCACGAATAATCATGGAACGGTTCCTCCGACCGACAGGGTCGGCCTCGAAGTGGGACCTCTGCGGGCCCTCTTGCATCCCGCGCGCAGCCTGCCTCGGCCGCGCAAGGGGTCCCCACTGCCGCGGTCGAAGGTGCGGTTCCGGTCCTCGGTTCCAACCCTGCGCCGAGCGACCCTGACGAAACCGCCTGTCGCGCTCGCAGCGCTCGAATCGAAGATCGAAGGGTTCACACCCGACGACGGCAAGCTTTCAAAGAGCGGGCCAGGGGACCATTCCCCTGGCCATGCGAACTCTCCCCGTCAGCGACGGATGCCGAGCTCGGTGATCAGTGTGCGATAGCGCTCGACGTTGCGCGAACGCAAGAAATCGAGCAGGCGACGACGCTGGCTGACAAGCATCAGCAGGCCGCGCCGCGAGTGGTGGTCCTTTTTGTGGATCTTGAAGTGCTCGGTGAGCTGCTTGATGCGCTCGGTGAGCAAGGCGATCTGCACCTCCGGTGAGCCCGTATCGCTCTCGTGGGTGCGGAATTTCTCGACCAAGCTGTTCTTGCTCTGCTGACTAAGGCCCATCGAATCAACCCATGCGGCTTCTGCCGGTGTTTTGGGAGCGCGGAGTATGCAGATGGGCCGGGCCGTCGTCAAGTCAAGTCATGGGCGGTCGCCGCCGAGCAGTGCATCGAGCTCGCCGGCAGCCGAGGTGCTCAGCTCGATGCGTGCCGGCAGGGTCAGCGACTCGGTGCGCAGCGGGTAGCGCACGTGGACGGTGCCAGCAAAGCGGGGCACGTCCAGGCGGTCGATGGCGCTGAGCAGGCAGCCGCGCAGGACCGGGGTGATGTCGCCTTCCACGGCGGCGTCGACGATTTCACGCTCGGCCAAGCTGAAGCGGAAGACCGCCCGCTTTTCGTAGATGGGCCGGCCAGCCCGGTCGCGCCGGAAGCAGCCCACGGCCGCCGGCATGATGCGACGGCGCAGCATCATGAGAAGGGGGTCGCTGGGCATGCCGGCGCCCGGCTCGAGCTGGCCCGGGGGCTTTTCCTGGGCTCCGGGCTTTTTCACCGTGCATACGCGCTCCGCGATGGGGGCGATGGGGTCGCGATCGGCGCTGATGCCGCTGTGGCGTTGGGCGGGGCCGCGTCGGTCGCAGCTCTTGCGCCCGGCGCGCGTGCTGGGCCAATCGCTGGCCGCGACGGCCAGGTCGCGCGGGTCGACCGCCGCCAGCGCCGGTGCCGGGGGGCCGCCGGTTTTGGCGCGGTGGGACAGCGCCCGCAGCGCCGGAGCCAGCGTGGCCGGTGCCGGTCTGAGGCGTGCGCGCGTGGGGCCGGCGCGCAGCTGGGTGCCACGGCGCGCGTCGTGCAGCCACAGCTGGCGTTGTTCGCCGGCGCGCAGCGGGCCGAGGTCCTGGGCCACGACGGCCCCGCCGACTTGCACCGAGCGGGCCAGGGAGCGGGCGAAGAGGGCCGAGACCGCGCGCTGCAGGGCGTCGGGGTCGTCGCCGTCGGCTCCGGCGTCGAGCGCGATGCCGCCGGTGGAGCGCACGCCCTGGACCAGCGCCTCCACGCTGCCGCGGTTGGCCATATTGAGGGAGGAGACCTGGACGCCGGCCTTGCGCGCTGCGGCGAAGGGGCGCGCAGGGCCGCGCGTGAGTCCGCCGTCGCCGACGATCAGCACCTTCGGGGGGCGCCGCCCCGGGGACTGGGCCAGCCAGCCTTCGATCAGGGACCAGGCGGCCTCGAAGCGCGTGGCCGAGCCCAGATCGCCGGCGTCGATGGCGCGTCCCAGGGGCGCGAGCTGCAGGGCGCTGGGCTGCAGCGCATCGGGCGCCAGGGGCCGGGCTCTGGCGGCGAAGGCCAGCACCCGCACGCTGCCGCCGGGGGGCAGCGCGCCGAGCACGGCGGCGATGGCCGGCAGCAATCTGCCGCGGGCCTCGCCCTCGGTGGAGGGGGAGACGTCCAGGGCGATGATCCAGTCGGCGGGTGGCGCCAGGGCGGCGTCGGCACCGGCGGCGCGCAGCCAGGCGCAGCGGCCGGCGCCACAGGGCACAGACCATGCGCTGAGCTGTGGCGTGCCGGAGGCCAGGGCGCGGGCGCTGAGGGTGACGCCTTCCCAGGGCTCGATCGAAAGCGGTTCGCTGCTGACTTCGCTGCGGCCGATCCGCGGCTCGTGCATGGACTTGGCTTCCAGTTGAATGCTGGCGGGTGCCACGCGCGGGTCCATGCCGCGGGCCGGCAGCGCAACGTGGACCTGTCCGGCGTGCAGGGGGGCCTGCGCGGCGTAGCGCAGGCGCAGGGTCAGGGGGTCGCCCTTGCGGACTGGCGCGGCGCGCACCCAGATGGCGGTGCCCCGAGCGTCGCGCAGGCCCCTGGCGTGGGCCACCGGAAGCGGTGACTGCGCGCCGCGCGCCAGCACCGCGGCGTCGTAGGCGGAGTGACCCCGGCCCGCTGTCTCCTCGATGCCCTCGCGGCAGCCCTCGGCGTTACAGACCTGCAGCTGATAGAGCGCGCTGCCGGGGGGCACGGCCAGCCGGTAGCCGAGCTCGGCGCCGCGCTGACTGAGGTTTTCGAAGCGTATCTCGACCTCGCACAGCAGCAGGCCGTCGCGCAGCTCGGCCCGCAGGTGGTGGGCGGTCTCGCGCACGCTGGGCACCGAATGCAGGACCTCGCCCGCCTGGACGCGCGTGCTCGGGGGCAGCGGTCCGTAGCGCGCGCGCTGTCGGGCGTCTGTGGCCGCTTGGCGGCGGGCCTCTTCGCTCGCGGAGGGGGCGCTGGAGAGGGCGCGCGAACTTTCGTCGATGGCGATGGGGTCGTCGAATTCGCTCTGCGGCAGCAGGTCCTCGGGCAGGGGTTTATGCTTGCCGGCAGGCGTCGACTGGGCCTCCAGGGGGCCGGCCACGGCCGAAAGCAGTGCACTCAGAAGCAGCGGCAGGGCTGCGGGCAGGCGCTCGCCAGGCCCCCGGCCGGCACTGACACCCACATTTCCGCAGTCCGGCGCGATCATCGAAAATTACCCTGACACATCGGTGCTATGGTGTCAGGGTCGTGCGTTGGACAACGAAATCGCGCCCGGGTTCGCCCGTCGTCATCTGCACGAGTTCGTGAAGCGTCCGGGTTGAGGAGCGAGAGGCAGCCAATGGGAATCATGGATTTCATCAAAAGCGGCGTGCGCGAGCTGATGATCGCGCGCCCGGATGGGGCCAAGGATCAGCTGGTCTACAAGCACCCCGAGCAGACCGTGCCCAACCGGGCCCAGCTCACCATCGATGCCGACGAGGCGGCCGTCTTTTTCAAGGACGGCGCCATCGTGGGCACCCTGCGCACCGCGGGGGCGGGGCGGCGGCACGTGCTGGAGACCGAGAACATCCCCTTTCTCGACCAGATCGTCGACAAGTTCACCGGTGGCAACGTCTTCGTCACCGACCTCTTCTTCGTCACGCTGCGCCCGGTCTTCAACCAACGCTTCGGCGGCGAACTCGGCATGGTCGAGGATCCGATGCTCGGTGAGATGGTCTCGCCGCGCATCTTCGGTACCTACTCGTTTCAAATCGTCGACCCCGAGGCCTTCATCCTCAAGTACATGGGCGTTCAGGGCGGTCGCAGCAACGACGACTTACTGCAGTGGGTCAACGGCCTGTTCATGAACTCGATCAAGACCGTGGTGGGCCAGGTCTGCGTCTCGGAGCAGAAGAGCATGCTCGAGCTGATGCCCCTGCAGCAGCTTTTGGCGGCAAAGTTCATCGAGTCGAGCCCTGATCTCAACGCCATCGGCTGTCGCATCGTGCAGATGGGCGAGTTTACGCTGAACCTCAGCGATGAGGACGAGCGGCGCCTGAAGGACGCCCAGTCCGAAATCGGTGCGGCCAAGCGTGCCGCGCGGGTGGCCAATATCGGCATCGCCGAGGCCGATGCCAAGGCGCGTCAGCGCCAGTTTGAGCTCGATCAGAACTTTCAAAACGACGCCCGCTACGTGCAGGGCATGGCGGGCAACTACTCCAACTACGCGGCCGGTCGCGCCATGATCGGCGCCGGCGAAGGCATGAGCCAGGGCGGCGGTGGTGAGGGTGGCGGCGCCATGGCCGGCGGTGCGGCTTTGGGCGTGGGCTTTGGCATGGCGCAGGCCATGGGGCAGGCGATGCAGCCCCAACCGCAGCAGCCCGCACCAGCCCCGGCGCCGCCCAGTGGCCCCGTGGCCTGCCCCTCGTGCCAGGCCACGGTGGCCGGAGGCCGCTTCTGCTCCGAGTGCGGCGGTAACCTCGTGCCCCAGCCCCGCTTCTGCTCCAACTGCGGTGCCCAGGGCAGCGGCACCGCCAAGTTTTGTGCCGGCTGCGGTACCGCCTTCGGGCAGTAGGCCGCGCGGCCTTGTGGTGGTAGCCGTCGGCCGGGCGACGCGCGAGGTCGCCCCCCGCCCGGCAGCCCCCCCGGCAACACCCCCCGGGCAACACCCCCCGGCACACCCCCCGGCAGCCCTCCCGGCACACCCCCCGGGCGCAAGCTGAAGTTCGCCCATTGACTGCGGGCGGAGCAACGAGTGTAGTTGCGCATCTGGCTGCGCGGGCAGCTACCTCGACAGGGAGCGGATATGTCGAAGCCACCGAAGGGTCGAGCCGGTGATAGCGGTGACCGGGCGGCTGCGTCTTTTGGCGTCAGCCGACGGGATTTCCTGCGCGTTACAGGCGTGGTCGGGATTCGCGGCCTCGGGATTGGACCCGCAGTCACCTGGCTCATCGCTTGCGATCCGGACGGTGGCGGTGGCGACGACCTGATCGATGCCAGCTTCATCTCCGTCACCCGGCCCGATGACCTGCTTTCGCTGCGCTTTCGCTTCGTGGGGCTCGAGCGCGTGGACGATGTGCTCGAGGTGGTCGATGACGACGCCCGCATCATCGTGGAGTTTCCACGCCAGCACTTCATCGAAGAGGCGGTCGACGAGCTGGACGCCGACGTCGATGGCCTGCCCGATCCACCGCTGCGCTCCCTCATCTCGGGGGTATCGCGGGTGGCGTTTCGGGTGCCCGAGGGCGTCGAGTCGATCCCCTATTCGCTGAGCGCGATCCTGGAGGCCGTGCAGAGCTATGCCCTGGCGGTCTCCGACAACGCCAAGCCGCCCGAGCCCCCGCCCTCGCCCTCGCTCAGCGCCTTCATCAAGCCCGGCTTGGTGGTCAACGCGCAAAATCGCGTGGTGGTCGACGCGGTCGCGTCCGATGATTTGAGCGCCACCGAACGCATTCAAAATCGGCGCGCGCTCACGGCCAGCAATGCCCTGAGCCAGCAGGAGCCGAGCGTGGTTCCAGCGGCGCTGCCCGACTCCCTCGACTCGCTGGCGCTGGCGCCCAAGGTGCCCGAGGCGCCCGGCGTGGACGAGACCTCGATCGAGCTGCCCTTTCGGCTGCAGATGTCGCCCAATCACTTCGGCCGTTTTCTGCATGCGACCGAGCCGGTCGAGGGAAGCGACGCCTGGGTCGAGCTGTGGCATAGCCGCCTGGCGGTGGCCCTGGATGATGAGGCCGGCACTCTGGTGGAAGGCCCCCATCCGATGGCCACGGCGCGCGCCCTGTGGGTGCGCGGCCAGGACTTCGACCCCGACGACGCGACAGCACCGACCAACTTTGGTAACAACGAACCGTTTCTGCAGGCGATCACTCCACAGCAGCGCAACGACATCGTCCATCAGACCTCGAACTACACGCTGATCGGCACCAAGTCGGGCAAACACGAGCCGCCCCAGCCGGTGGCCGTGCGGCGGATGATGCTCAGCGCGCTCGGCGGTTGGCTCGACTCCCACGGCAGCTGGGTGGAAAAGACCGAGGATGCGACCTCCCCTGGCGCGGTCGTCACCATCGGTTGGACCCATCGCGCGACCATGGGACGCGACCACTACGTGCGCATGGTCTCCGAGGGACATCTCTATCCCTGGGGCCACCGCGCGGTCTACGTGCAGATCTCGGAGCGCAAGATCAAACCGGGGCTGCAAACGGCGTTTCTCTTCAAGCGCGGTTTTTTGGTCATCAAGGAGCCGGTCAAGAGCTACGCCTCGAATGCCGGTGGCGTGGTGGAAGAGAGCCTGCGGCAGCTGCCCTTTTCATCACTGCAATTCCGCGCGCTGGTCACGCCCAACCTCGACCTGCCCGACGATGTCGAGCCGGGGAACCTCGAAGATGGAATGGGGCTGCCGCCGTTTCGGCCCTCGATTCACGGCGAACTCTATCGCTTTCCCGTCAACGGCATCGACAGGGCCGGGCGCATCATTCCCTTCGATGCCGGTGCCATCTGGGTGCCCGGATCTCCTCGCCACGAATCCTGGGGACCCAAGAAAATGTCGGTCACCATGCTCTACGACGAGGAGGTGTCGACCAATCAGCTCGGCGGACAACGGGTGGCGCTGGCGGAGAGCACCGGGGACGAGACCACCTTCGAGACCCACGTCATGCGCTTCGGTCATGTGGACTTGGAAGCATCGGAGACCACCAGCGCGGGCCTCGGCATCCCCTTCGTGCCGATTCTGGAGTCGGCCGATCTGGCCGTCGAAGCGCTGCGCGCCTTTGCGGGCGCCGAGTCGGTGCTTCGCTACGAGTTCTTCCCCGGCTACGTCAGCGACGGCTTCGGTAGCGGCAATGCCGGCGAGGTCTTCCTGCAGCTGGCCGACGACGGCGTGCTCGATGTGAACTTCGAGCAAGGCGGCACCGATCGCGCCGGCGGCTTTCTGGCGCCGAATATGGGCATCAAGGGGCTGTCGCGCACCACCGGTGCGGTCGCTGGCGACCTGGCCACGGTCTCCGCCGGGTCCTTCGACCCCGCCAAGTTTTTCGATGGAGCGCTGCCCAAGCTCTTCGGCACGATTCCGTTGACCGACATCATCGACCTGGGTGATCTCGCCGGCGCGCCTCGTTTCGTGAGCGAGGCGCTCGACGAGGTCGACGCCATCGTGGGCGACCTGCAACGCCTCGAGGCGCTACTCGATGAGCTGCCGTCGGGCACCGGCATCGAGTCGCTGGCCTCCTCGATCCTGAGCGATCTCACGACCCTCTTCGACCAGATCGCAGACTTCGACGTCGACGCGCTCTTCGGCAACAGCGGCAGTCTCGCGACCCTCGATGCCGACCTGGCGATGCTCGCCTCGCTGCTCGAAAGCTCCGGTATTCCACCCAGCGCCGTGCGTTTGCTGGGTGAAGCCGTCGCGCGTCTGCGCGAGGCGCTGGCCGTGGTCGACTCGCTGGAGGTGGCGCTGCAGGCCGCCGCCGCGGCCCAGGAACTGGCCAAGAATCAAACGGTACGCTTCGAGTTTCGCCCGCCGATCAAGGGGGACTCGGCGGGGATCTTCGAGCCCACCGGTGGGCTTGTGCTCGCCGCCGAGATCCGCGCCAAGGCCGTCGGAGGCAAGCCCGCAGGCGCCGACATCATCTGCGGCCTGGAAAACTTTCGCATCAATCTCATCGGCACGCCGGACCCGGCATTCTCGATTCATTTCGAGCGCATGCAGTTCATCGCGCGGGCCGGTCAGAAGCCCGACGTGGACGTGGTGCTCGGGGAGATCGTCTTCGGTGGGCCGCTGGCCTTCATCCAGCGCATCAAGGACATCATCCCTCTCGATGGTTTCAGTGACCCGCCCGCCATCGACGTCAGCCCGGCCGGCCTGGCGGCGAACTTCTCGGTGCCGCTGCCCAATATCGCCATCGGCATCTTCAGTCTGGAAAACCTTTCGATCGGCGCCGGCTTCGAGATCCCCTTCCTCGGTGATGCCATCGGCATCAACTTCTTCTTCTGCACGCGCGAAAACCCCTTCACGCTGACGGTCTCGATGCTCGGCGGCGGAGGATTCGTGGGGCTGCAGCTGAGTCCCGAGGGCGTCCGGCTGCTGGAGATCGCGCTGGAGTTCGGCGCCAGCCTCTCGGTCGATTTCGGTGTCGCCAGCGGCGGTGTCTCGATCATGGCGGGCATTTACTTCGCCATCGAAGGCGACGTGCCCTACCTGGAAGGCTACCTGCGCATTCGCGGTGAGGTCTGCGTACTCGGCCTGATCAGCGCCTCCATCGAGCTCTACATGTCGCTGGCCTACGAAGGGGCGACCGGCAAGGTCATCGGGCGCGCCGAGATCACCATCGAGGTGAGCGTGCTGTGTTTCTCGGCCACGGTGACGGTGTCGGCCGAGCGCAAATTCGCCGGCAGCAACGGCGACCCGACCTTCGCCGAGATCATGCAGCCCTGCGATCCGCCGGCGCTGCCCACCGACGACTGTGGTTCGCCCACGCCCTGGGCGCGCTACGTCAACGCCTTCGCTTGAACGCTGTCCCGAGGCCATTTCGATGATCGCCAAGTACCTGTGGACTCCACTTCCCGCCGGCGCCAGCCTGGATGCCGCCACCGGCGCCCCCAAGTTGAAGATCAGTGTTTTCGTCAGCCCACGGCTCGACCCCGAGACCGATCCTCCGGAGCTCAATTCCTTCGGCGCCAACATCGGGCCCAACCTGAACTTCACGGAGTTCGTGCAGGCGGTGGCGATGAACTTCACTTTCGGTGTGGGTGCCGGCGCCATCACCCTGCCGGCGACCCTGGCCAACGCCGGTGACGGCGCCCTCGACACCAGCCTGTGGCCGCTGATCTTTCCCCCCGATACCTACGTCGAGCCCTTCCAGTACCAGAGCCACACGGCCAAGACCCTGCTGAGCTTTCCCGTCGAAGCCATTCACAGCTACCTGATGGGGCTCTACGAAGGTCTGGCCCAGAGCACCCCCACCGACTTCCCCGGCATCGACGGCAGCCACTCCGAGATCGACCGGCTCTTTCGCCTGTTAGGTCCGATTCGGCGCGCCTCGCACCGAATCGCGGACGCCAATGGACGCGACGCCTCCGACTCCGCGGTGCTCGCGGGGCTCGGCATGGCGGGCGCCTCGGCCGCCGACGCGGCTCTCGCCCTGGCCTTCTACCGCGCCTTTCGCTTCTACAATCGCCGGCTTCACAAGATGGAGCCGATCGAGGCCCCCTACCCGCCCAAGGTTCCGGACTTCGACTTTCACCGCCAGATCGCGCTGCTCGGCGATTACCCGCTACTGTTGCGCAAGCTGGGCGTGATTCTCGACTACGAGATCAGCGACGCCGGCCTGACGCGCTTGCCGACCATGGACACGGTGCGGGCGGCCTTTGCCTCCCGCAACACGGCCGATCATCGCTTTCCGCCGACCTATTATTCGATGGATCTGGTGACCCCGAGCTTCCAGGCCCAGCCGGAGCCGGGTTCCGACTTGATCGCCGGCATGCTCGACCTGGGTCCCCGTTCGGCCCACTTCGTCGCGCAAACCGACGTGGACGGAAGCGCTCTGAAGCTCGTCGAATTCGCCCACGCCATGCAGGAGCGGCGCGTCATGCGCTCGGCCTGGTCCGAGGGCAAAAAGGAAAGCGTGCCCGCCCTGCGCACCGGCGGCATCTCGGTGGTGCGGCGCGAGCGGGGGCTTCCAATCACGGCCCGCTTCGTTCGCAGCGACGGCATCAACGCCGGCATCGACTCGCCGACGCCAGCGGACGTGGAAAACACGCCGCTCTACGCCGACGATCTGGTGCGTGGCTACCGCGTCGACGTGGAAGACCAGGGCCAGTGGCGCTCGCTGTGCCAGCGCGACGGCATCTACGACATCGACGCCGGCAGCGTGGTGCTGGGTCCGCTCTCAGACGAGGGCTACGTCAAGGGCGCCTCGGTCAGCGGCGAGAGCGACGAGCCGGACCTGGCATATCTGCACGAGACGAGCTTCGGCTGGAGCGGCTACAGCCTGGTGGCGCCGCTGCCGGGCCGCACGCTGACGATGGACAAGGACCCAGCCGATCCGCGCGAACAGACTCCCAGTTATGGCCGCGTCGACAACGCCCCGCCGGCGGGCGTGCACCTGCAGACAGCCTTCGAGGCCACGCCCGGCACGCTGCCACGCCTACGCTACGGCCGCGACTATCGGGTGCGCGCGCGGGCGGTCGACCTGGCGGGCAACGGCCGGTCGCTCTCGATGCCGAGCGAGGAGTCGGCGGCCACCGACGTGCTGCGCTACCGGCGCTACGAGCCGATTCAGCAACCCATCCTGGTCTATCAGCACCTGCTGAGCGAGGGCGAGTGGCTGGAAAACCTGGTCATCCGCAGCGATCGCGACATGAAGGTGGCCGAATATATCGTAGCCCCTCAGGTGGCTGCTTCGGGCTATCTGGAGTTCAGCCAGCGCCACTGCGCGCCGCCCAAGGTGCCGCAGGCCCTGGCAGAGGCCCACGGAGCCTTTGACCCTCAGTGGGCATCAGAAGATCAGGGCACTCACTACGATTCCTATCTGTTGGCCCTGAAGGAAGCGGGTACCTTCCAGGATCAGGAGATCTTCGACCCGGGCATGGGCGGGCTGGTCCCGGTCCAGAACATTCAATTGATCGACACCGCCATGACCCCCGCGGACAAGCTCGGCATGTGGCCGGCGATGCGTGGGGAGTCGCTGGCGGCCGGGCAGTACGTGATTCACACGGACAAGGACGTGGTGCTCCCCTACCTGCCCGATCCCATGGCCACGGGGCTGACGCTCTGCGATCCGGCGTCGGAGAAGATCTGGCAACGGGAGTGGCTTGGCAGCTGGCCCGACCTGCAGTGCTTTCGCATTCGCGTGCTCGAGGACGAAAGCGGCGCCGAGGAGCCCTACATCGAGCTCGACGGCGACAGCGTGGACGTGCGCCTGCCGCAGGCCACGATCTGGAAGCTGCGCTACAGCTGCTATCCCAAGGCCGAGGCCATCGACTCGATGGCTTTCTATCCGGCGGTTCAGGGTGACGCGGCGGCCGAACAGGCCGGCTTCGAGGGTCGGCATTGGATGCTGACGCCCTACCGCGAGATCACCTTCGTCCATGCCGTGCAGCGACCGCTGACCGACCCGGTCGCCGCGGTCGAGCAGGATACGGCGCGCGGCGTGGGCCAAACCTTCGCGCGTCTTTCGGGCAAGATCAGCTGCCATGGTCGCAGCAGCTCCCGGCTCGATGTGAAGGCCTATTTCGTCGATCCGGTCGACTTCGTGACCCACGACACGCCGACCACGGTGTTCAGCGAGGCCCACGTGACCTCGCTCGAGCCCGCCTACGGGCAGGACGAGGTGCCCTTTGTGCCCGCCGAGCACCGCCACGAATTGGGCGACACCAAGCACCGCAAGGTGGTCTACCAGGCGGTCGCCACCACGCGCTATCGGGAGTACATGCCGCGGGAGTTGTGGGTCCACAGCGACGCCGAGATCACCGCGCGCGAGCAGGTGCTCGACGCCCCCGAGATGGAAGGCGGCGATCCAAGCTTCATCAAGGATACGGTGAGCGTGCTGAGCACGGCCCGTCCCGACCGGCCCAAGATAGCCTACGCGCTGCCGCTCTTTCGCTGGGAGAAAAACGAAGAGGGCACCGAGGTGGTGCGCCGCGGCGGGGCCTTGCGCATCTATCTGGAGCGGCCCTGGTACTCCTCCGGCGAAGGCGAGCTGCTTTCGGTGCTCCTGCAGCCGTCTTCGAATGCCTCGATGCCCGAGGAGATCGCCCAATTCGTCTCCCAGTGGGGAAGCGATCCGATCCGCGCGAACCTGGCGCCCCAAAATCCCCTGGCGCCTGGACATTTCCTCAACCGCGTCACCACCGCCACCGATCTAACGACCGCCGAAGGCGTCGACGGGCTGACGGCGGTCGCGTTCAACGTGCAGTTCAGCACCGAGCGCAAGCTCTGGTACACCGACATCGAGTTCGAAACGGGCGCGGCATATTTTCCGTTCTTGCGCCTGAGTTTCGCCCGCTACCAGCCCGAGTCGATCGACGGTGTGGAGCTGTCGACCACCGTGCGGGGCGAGTTCATCCAGGTGGCGTCCAATCGATCGCTACTTCAGAGTCGCCAGGAGATAAATGTCGTTCGAATTTCACTGACCGGGACGACGGGCTCCAACACGTCGGGCAACGACGAAGTGCCGGCGCCAGGGAGCCTGCAGCTCGTCGAGCCGAATCTGCAGGCCACCGTGGTGTCGCCGTCGCCGACGCCCCAGGTGTTACCGCTGATCGGAGCGCAGCCTCAGCCGGAAGTGATGCGCGCCGCGGTGACGCTACCCGACGACGTGAGCCTGCCGAGCCTGTTGCCGGCGGGCAACAACGCGCGCGGCCATGTGGTGCTGGCCCACGTCGAGCGCAGGACCGGCGACAGCGATCTGGACTGGGAGCTTGTGGGCGAGCGGCTGGAGCTACCCGCCTACCAGAAGATGAGCGAACTCGATCTCGTGCTGTGGCGCGGTGACCTGCAGCTGCCGCGGGCGGCGGTGGACGAGCCGGAAGAGCACCGCATCGTAGTCGAGGAGTACGAGGTCTACCGCACCGATCCGGACATCGCCCAGGCGTCCACCGACCCGCGCGTGGGCAAGACGCGCCTGTCGGGCTCACGCCTGGTCTTCGCCGCGCACCTGGCGATTCCGGAGTAGGAAGGTGCGCTACAAGCGTGCGTAAAGGCGTACGGTCAGGCCGCCGTCGAGGGGCGTGAGGCCGACGCGTAGTGAAGGCGACGTCTTGGCCCTGGTTCGCACGGCGTCATTTTCGTACAGGTGGTAGAGGGCGTGCGAAGAAAGGACGAGCCCGCTGAAGGCAATGGCGCCCAAGAGGATGGCGGGCTCGGGCTTGCCGAACTCATCCTGCGCCAACCAGGCGTAAAAGCCCGCGTAGCCGAGGTTGCCGAGGCCGAAAATCAGTTCCGTGGCCGCAAAGATGTCGGGTACCTGCGAGTCCTCACGGGCCGCGTATACGACGTCTCCGATGCCGTAGACGAGCGTGTCTGCAGATACGACGACAAGGCCTCCGATCAAGATCGTGAGCTCGAGGTCACTCGGGCTGTCGTCACCCACCGCGGTCGCAGACGCCACTGATGCGGTCGACAGTGTGGTCCCCAGTACGGCCAAGAATATCGCTCGCCCCATGCCGCGCTTCGGAGCATGGCGGCCGGTTGCTGCACCCGAGCCCATCGCCGGTAGGCTAGCGTACCCGCCCCGTAGGCGCCAAGCTGGATGCAACTTTTTCCGGATGCCGACGGCCGTACTTCTGCTGGGGAACACGCACGCAGATCGGTTCCACCACGCCCACGCCGCGGGCGAAATTCTTCAAGCGCTCGATCATGGCGATGCTGAGTTCGCGCCCCTTGTGGACGATGGGGCTTCAGGTCCTGCTCATGACGTCCTGATCGAGCACCATCTGGCTGCGCAGCTCGCTCAGGGTGAGCACCTGGATCGTTTCCTCGGAGGTCTCGCAGGGGAGGTTGACGAGCAGCTTGATGATTCGCTTGTCGAGCTGCATTCCCTTTTCCAGGGCCGCAAAGGCCGCGCTGCGGCTGTGGCCGGCGACGATTTCTGCGTCGAGCGATAGCGCCACCGCCAGCAGGTTGCTACCGAGCGCCACCACCTCCGCGTCGGTCTCCGGCGGCGCATTGCCATTCCACTCGGGGGGCGTGTTCTGCAGTCCGATCATCTGCGCCACCAGGTGCAGGCGCGAAATCTTCGCGAGCAGCTGCTGGCCGACCGCGGGATGCTTCTTCACCATCTCGCTTTCCTCGGTGCGAAGCTGTGGCGGGCGTAGAGGCGGTCGAGGGTGTCGGGCGGCAGCGTGATGCATCCGAAGCGGGCCCGCGCCGCCGCCAGCTCGTAGGGCCAGGTGCCGGTGATTCCCAAACGCGAGCAAAGACGGCGCACGTAGCCCTTGAGCGTCGGCACGCGGCTGAAAGCGGTTGGCGCCGCCATGCTCATGCCATCGGTCAGTGCGGTGGCCGCGCCGTTGAGGGTTTGCCGCAACAGCTTTCGCTCTCCGACGATGAACTCGTTGAGGCGCGCGCCAGCGGCCACCGCGCCCAACAGCTCGTCGGGACCGCAGGGCTTGCTCGGGAAGCGGAAGATTGCGCCGTGGTTGACCGCCGCGATGGCGGACTCCAGCTCCGACTGGCCGGTCAAGAGCCTGCGACTGGTGTCCGGCTAGCCCCTAAACAAGCGCATGTTGAGGATGAGCTGCGCAAAGATGTTGTGAATCAGAGGTTTGCGAAAAGCACAGGCGCACCAGGAGGAGCGTTGAGCATTTTCGCGAGCGCCTGAACGCAAGAGATCTGTGGAGATCGCCTGCAACATGCGCTTGTTTAGGGACTAGATGTGCTCGGCGGGAGTGCTGAGCCGATGATCGGGGTCGATACGATGCCAGATGCAAGGACGGCCTGCGCCGGAATACTCCGTGTATTTCAAGGGGGCCGGACGCCGCAGCTGGCGCCGTAGCGGTCCCGAGAGCGGATCATGACTCCCGCCGAGCACATCTAGGGCAGCTCGAACGCCCGCACGTAGTCGTCGCCGCTTTTGTGGCAGTCGGTGCAGGTCTCGGGGCTGCCGGAGTAGATGGCTTCGCCGCCAGCTGCGTACTCGACCCAGTACCAACCGGTCAGGCGCTTTTCCATGGCGGCTACCAACTCCAGGTCACCGCCGTCGAAGCCGTCCTTGACGATCACCGAGCCGTTGGGCCAGCGCTCCAGGCTTTCGCCGGAGGCAAGCGCTTCGGCGAGTACGTCATTGATGTAGATGTCGACCTTGTCGCCGTGGGGAGCGTTGGAGCCCCTGCGCTCTTCGTAGCCGGGCGCGCGCGGCCAGCTGCGGTAGTCGACCTCCTGCAACGCCTGCCACAGGGCTTCGGCGCCGGCCGGGTCCTGATTGTCGCCGCAGGCGGCCCCCAGCGGCAGCGCGAGCAGCAGGGCCAAAAGTCGCCAGCTGCTGGCGCGGGTGCGGTCTTCGGGTCCGAGTTCGTGGTGGGACATTTGGGCCTCGCCGTGCGTACTCCGGTGCGCCCTGGCCGTTACGCGGTGGGCCCCTACTCGAGCTGGGCTTCGAGCTGCTTGATCTTGGCGTCGATGGCCTCGGCCATTTCCGTCCCCAGCTCATGGCGAAAACCAGCGGCGCGCCTGAGCGCTTCCAGGCTCGCCTCCGGGGCGCCGTTGATCTCATGGGCAGAGGCCAAAAGCCAGGTCATCTGGGCCTCGAAGCGCCGGTTGCCGGTGCCGCGGGTGGCCTCGACCCCGCGCGTCAGGGCCGCGATCGATTCGGTCACCTTCCCCTGCATCATGTAGAGCGGTCCCAGGGGCAAGAGCGCGTTGCCAAGCATGGCCTGGTCGCCGGTTGCGTCGGCGATGGCCGTCACGTGCTCGAATTGTTCGATGGCGGCCTCGCTGTTGGAGGACATGGCCTGGCTCAGGCCGCGCAAGAGCCGGCTGTAGCCCTCCAGGCGGCGGTCGCCCAGCTCCGCCACGATCGCCAGAACTTCCTCGAAGCTTTGCTCTGAGTTGTCGACGACGATCAGGGAGTAGCCCTGCATGCGCCGGTCGCCCAGCTGGCGGGCGATGCCCAGGGCCTGGCGCGCGTGAAATTGGGCGCTGTCGACCGTGCCCTGCACCAGCCCCGAGTGGGCCAGCACCACATGGGCGTGGCCCTCGAGGGCCCGGTCGCCTACCTCGATGGCGATCGGAAGGGCCTGGCGCGCCAGCTCGGCCGCCCCGGGCGGGTCGCCCAGCACCTGGTAGCCCCAGGCCATGGTCACCAGGGCGCCGGCCTCGGTCGCGCGATTTTCCAGAGCGCGGGCGATCTCCAGCGCCTGTTCGCACAGCTCGATGGTCTGACGCGGCTGGCCCAGGGCGTGATGGGCATCGGCCGCCCAGATCAACAGCGCCGCCTCGTTGCCGCGGTCGTCCACTTGACGGCTGCAGTCGAGGCCACGCAGGGAGGTCGACAGCGCGCTGCGGGGATCGCCCAGCTCCTGATGGGCGACAGCGGCGTGCCCCAGCAGCCGCCCCTCGGAGCGACGATCGCCGATGCGCCGGGCGGCCTCGAGCGCCGCATCGTACCAGCGGATGCGCTCCTCGGCGTGCTTGCGCAGGCGCAGGAGCTGCACGTCCAGGGCGCTGCAGATGAGCTGGGCCGCGTCGCGATCGGGCTCCTCATCGGGCCCGAGGTCGCGGCAGGCCCGGGCGCTGGCGAAGCTGCAGGCCTCCTGGATATTGCCCCACTCGCGGTCGGCCAGGGCCAGGCCGCGGTCGGCGTCGCCGCCGCGCGAGGCCAGGTCGGCCCGGTGCAATAGCGAGACATAGTGGCGGGCGTGGCGCACGCGCGCCTGCAGGCGCAGGGCATCGCTCGAGCGGCTGTTGGCGAAGAGGCGCACCAGATCGTGCAGGCGGTAGCGAGCCCTGCGACCGGAGCCGTCGGATTCCAGCAGGTTGTAGCGCAGGAGGGTGCCGACGCGGCTGTCGGTCTCGTCCTCGGTCAGGCCCCAGACGGCCGCTGCCGCCGCGCGATCGAAGTGCTGGGGAAACACCCCAAGCGCGCACAGCCCGCGCTTTTGCTCGGGCTCGAGCATGCGGTAGCTGGCCTCGAAGGAAACCTCGACGCCCTCGGACGCCTCGGCGGCGTCCAGGTGGTGGATGCGTTCGCGATCGCCGTCGAGGCGCTCGGCGTATTCGGCCGGATCCAGGTCGGGGCGCTCGGCCAGGGCGCGTCCGGCCAGGCTCAGCGCCAGCGGCAGACCGCCGCAGAGCGAGGCCAGGCGCCCCGCCACTTCGCCAGCGTGGGGCGCGAGCGCGTCGATGAAGGCCTGGGCGTCAGCCGACTGCAGCGGCGAAAGCGCCACCGCGCGCAGACCGGCCAGGGCGAAGCGCTGGCGCGAGGTCAGCAAGAGCAGCGAGCCCTCGGGCGGGATCAGCGGCTCGACCTGCTTGCGGTCGAGGGCGTTGTCCATCAACAAAAGCGCGCGCTTGCCGCGCAGCACGCTGTGATAGGAGGCGGCCACATCGGCAGCGCCCTTGGGGGTCGCACGGCCCGGCTCCAGCGAACGGATCACGTGCAGCATGGCGTCGACCGCCGTCACCGGATCGGTGGTGGCGCGCAGATCCATGTAGATCTGGGCGTCGGGGAAACGCTCGCTCCAGCGTTGGGCCACCAGCAGCGCCAGGGCCGTCTTGCCCACGCCGCCCATGCCGTGGATGGCGCAGACGGTGGCTCCGGCCGCCTCGAGCTGGGCCTCGAGCTGCTGGATCTCGGCACCGCGACCCATGAAGCTGCGCGGCGGCTGCGGCAGCTGGTGCAGCGCAGGCCGCAGGTCGCCTTCGCCGCTGTCCCCGCCATCGCCGGGACCGAAAAGCAGCTCCGACGATTCCAGGCCCAGGGCGCCGGCCACCGCCGCCAGCGTGTCGGGCCGCGGCGTATCGGTCTTGCCCGACTCCAGACGCTTCAGGGTCTTTTCACCGATGCCGGCCTTGTACGCGAGCTGGGCCTGCGTCAGTCCCCGGCGGTAGCGCAGATCCTTGATGCGCTCGCCGAGCTGTTGTGCTTGGGACACGCAACTTCTCTACTCCAGCCGCGCCCGAACCGCCAGCGCGCCGAGGGCGCGCTTGCGGCACCTGCGGCCCACCTCTATGCTGCGCGGCCCCGGTCGCCGAAGCCGGCTGGAATCGGCCATGCAGCTTCCCGCTCCCGACTACGCGCTCGAGTGTCTGCGCTGCGGTCTGCGCATCGAGCGCGACCGCATGAACGTGCAGTGTCCCGAGTGCGGTCCTGCGGCATTTCTACGCAGCGACTACGGCCGAGCGCCGCTCACCCTCGATGGCCCGGTCGAGCGCTTCGCGAGCTACCGCGCATGGCTGCCCTTCGCCATGGGACTTTCGCTGCCGCCGCTCGGCATCGCCTGCTTTCGCTCCGAAGCGTTGGCCCGTCCCCTGGGCCTGGGCGAGCTGTGGCTGCTGGTCTCCGGCTATGCGCCCGAGCTGGGCGCCGAACTGCCGTCGTGTACTTTCAAGACGCTCGAAGCCGCCGGCGTCATGCTGCGCGTGCTCGATCAGAGCGATCGCATGTTGATCATCAGCTCTGCCGGCAATGCGGGCTGCGCCGTGCTGGAGATCGGCAGCAGCAACGACATTCCAGCCATCGTGATCGTGCCCGACAGCGCGCGCGAGACGCTGTGGGTGAGCGCCGAGCCGGGTGCGCGGGCGCCGCTGCTGATCACGCTGCGCGAGGCGAGCTATCCCGATGCCATCACCATGGTCGGGCGCATGCAGGCGCGCTTCGCCGACGACCTGGTGCGCGAGGGTGGCGCCTTCAACGTGGCGCGGCGCGACTCCATGGGCGTGCCAGTCTTGCGGGCCGTGCACGCCATCGGCCGTATTCCCGACCACTATGTGCAGGCGGTCGGCAGCGGCACCGGCGGCATCGCCGCCCACGAGGCGGCGCTAAGGCTGGCCCAGAGCGGAAGCTTTGAGGGCGGCCCCATGCGGCTGCACCTGGCCCAAAACCGCCCCTTTACGCCCATGGTCGAAGCCTTCGAGCGCGGCCTCGACGACGTGGAGCCCATGGACGGCGCCGAGGTGCGCCGGCGCCTGGCCCAGACCTACACGCGGGTGCTGGCCAATGCCGCACCGCCCTACGCCGTGCGCGGCGGCGTGCGCGACGTGCTCGGGCAAAGCGGCGGCGCGATGTACGCGGTGGACAACGACGCGGCCCGCCGCGCCCACGACGCCATCGCCGACGCCCACGGCTTCGATCCCTACCCGGAGGGCGGCGCAGCGTTTGCCGCACTCGAGCAGGCGGTCGCCGCCGGGCGCATCGCTGCCGACGAGACGGTGCTGGTGCACATCACCGGCGCCGGCTGGCAGCGCGCCGCCGACGACCTCGGCAAGCGCCCCTACCCGGTAGCGCTCAACGCAGCGCGCGACGACGATACCGCGGTGGCCGCCACCATCGAGGCTTATTTGAAAGCCCAGGGTAGCGCGGAGCCGTGAAAATCCGCCGCAGTCGAGAGCAGAAAAGGCGATCCTCGGCAGCTCCCATGGCACAGTAGTGCCGATCCGGGGGCCCGGGTCTGCCCAGGGCAGGCTTCGGGCTACGCGCCAAGCCCGGGGTTCGATCGATGCCACAGAGCCGTACCGAAGCCGCTCGCAATCCGATCCTGAAGATCAAGTCACGCAGCGCGAACCTCGAGGAGTTCAGCCAGAACTACGTTCAGGACCTGAGCCGTGCGGGGCTCTTCATCAAGACGCGCAAGCCACTGGCACTGGGAACGCATCTGCGCATCCAGTACGAGCTGGCCGACAGCACTGTGGTGATGTCGGGCAGGGGGCGCGTGGTGTGGCGTCGGCTGGACGGCGAACAGCCCGACGGCATGGGCTTCGAACTGGAGGAAGTCGGCTCCGGCAGCGAGCTGCTGCAGCGGCTTTCGCAGATGCGGGGCAGCTTGCCCTGTCGTTTCGTTGACCCGGCCGGTGCCGAGCGCATCGAGGGCTGGTCGCCTCCGATCACCGCGGGCGGCACCGCTGGCGTGTTTTCGGCGGCCCCGCGCCGCAGCGCCATGTCCGACCAGGCCTCGCCCAGCCAGGCGCCACCGCGCGGCATCTTCGCCCGCGAGAGCGAGGTGCCACTCGCGCTCGGTCCCGAGGTTCTGGGTCCAGGGGTCCGGAACTTCACCGACACTTCGGCCGATCTCGGCCTGGAACTCTTTGGCAGGGGCGTGCCGGCGGTCGACCCCGAGGAGAGTGCCTCTCTCCTGTCGGCGGATCTCTCGGGCGATTTCAAGCTGCCCTCGGACCAGACGCGCGCCAGGGCCGACGCCACCCCCTTGGCTGTCCCGGAAGGCCCCATCGCTTCCTTCCCAACGCCACCACCGCGCGAGTCCGAGCCCGGCCCCCAACCGCAACAGCCGGAGCCGGACGAGCCCGAGCTAGAAGCCGCCATCGAGGAGGATGTCTCTCTCGAGAGCCTCTCGGACTCCGTGCCGCCCCCCGCCGATGAGAGGCCGGACGAGCCCGTGGAGGTGCCGCTGGTGCGCACGCCGTCGCCGCCCCCGAGTTCCTCAGGCGGCGTGGGCGCGCTGCTCACCGGGGCAGTCGTGGTGGCGCTGGCCGCCGCCGCTGCCGCCGTCGGCTATCTGATGTTGCAGGGGGAGATCCCGCTGCCGGAATCGGTCCGGCAGTGGCTGCAGGGACCCGGCTGAGGCCGCGGCAAACTCGCGTCGCCTCACTCACCGTCGGCGGACTGGTCGCGGTGCTCCACCAGCTGCCGGTAGCGACCGGCGCGTCGCTCGTCGGGATACTTTTCCAGGTAGCGCCGCATGGCGCGCTCGGCCTTGGTCACGTTGCCCATGGCGCGGTAGGTCTCGACCAGCATCTCGAGTTCCGCGGCGCTTCGCGTGTGTCCTTCGAGCGCCTGGACGACGCAACCGTTGTCGCCCCTGGCCAGGCAGGCCCGGGCCTGCTCCATCGGTGTTTTTTTGTCGGCCTTGGGCGCTGGCTCGTCGGCCTGCGTGACTTGGGTGGGCGCTGGGGTCGGTGCCGAGCTGGTTGCTTCTGGTTTCGCCTTGCGCGCCCTGGGTGCCCGTTCGCGCCGGGGCGCTGGTGTGGGCGCTTCGGGAACCGCGGCCGGGGGCGCCGGGGCGGGCGGCGCGGTCTTCGGCAGCGGGTTGAGCGCGACCTCGAGGGTGTGGCGCATGACGCCGTCGATGGACTCGAAGGCCGAGGGCTCGATCGTCAGCGTGCGCGCTTGATGGCCTTCGAGTTCGACGCTCACCTGCAGCGCCGCTTCCGGCCTGGGCAGCTCGATGCTGGCTGGCGCGGTGTAGCGCGCGTCGCCGATGCGGACCTGCGCCCCGCCGGGCTGGCTCGCGATCACAAGCATAAACGGTGCCTCGGGCGCCGCTTGCGGCTCCGGCGGGGGCGGGGGCTCGGGTGCGGGTGCGGGCTCCGGCGCGACCATCAACGGCTCGGGCGCCGGTTGCGGGGATTGTTCGCCGCCGGTGCCAAATAGGACCAGGCCCACCACGCCGAGGGCGATCGCGCCCACGGCGATCCAGAGCCATGGGGGCGAGCCCGCCGCGAGCGCATCTTCGCGGGGCGGTGCCGGTTGCGGCTGCTGTGCCGGGCTGTCCACGGGCGCGGACTCCGGCTGAGGGGAGGCCTGAGCCGGCTGGGCCGGTTCGGGCGTTGGCGCAGCGGCCTCGGGCGTTTTCGTCGGCTCTACCGTGACGCCGGCCGCTGCCGTGGCCGCCGCTACAGCCGTAGCTGACTCGGTCTGACCGGGAACGGCCGCTGCCGATGGCTGTACGCTGCGCTCGGTCTCGGCCGCCGGTTCGACCCCGTGGGCGCCGTCTTCGCCGTGCGGATGACGGGAGTGCTCGAGCCGCTCCCGCAGGCGCTTGGCACCGGTGCGGTGGGTGGCGCGCTGGGGCGACTGCTGGGCGGCCGGCTCCTGTGTTTTGGGCCCGGCGGCTACGGGTTCGGCCGGTGCTTGTGCATTGGGCTCGGCGGCCACCGGTTCGGCCGGCGCCTGCGGCTCGGCTGCGGCTTCGACCGGCGCCAATGCGGTAGTCAAAGCCGTCTCAGCGGCTGCCGGCGGGCTGGCCACCCGCTGTTCGGACTCGCCTTCCCGTGGCGTCTCGGGCTGGGCTGCTTTGGGCTCGGCCGGCGCGGCCGGCTCGGCCTTTGGCGGGCTCGCCGGCTGGGCCGGCGCCGTCCCGACAACCGTGGTGATGGCCCGGGGGGCCACCGAGCCGCGGCGCACCAGCCCCTCGCCCTCCTCGGGCTCGCTGCGGGCGAGGATGGTCTCGATGGCCTGGCGGCCCTTGGGGTCGAGCTTGACGAACTTCACGCCCATGCCCGCCGGCTGATCGTCGTCGGGCTTTTCCCGCAGCCACACCACGCGGGCGACGCCGCTGATCGTGATTTCGTCGTCGGCAACACACTCCAGCTTCAGCAGGGTGCCGGCCGGCGCCGGTGACGGCGAACTGATGAACATGCCGCCGCTCGAGAGGTCGAAGCACTGCTCTTCCACGTACTCGAAGGCTGTGGGACTGCGGTAGCGCGCGACGAGGGCGAGCTTGGCACGCGGCTGCTTGCGCTTTTTTGCGGTGGTCACGGGTCGCCCCCGGGTTTGAGAGAGGCGTGGACGCGGCGGTTTCGAGGCCCCAGCGACCTCGCGCCGCGATCAGCTTACCCCGGGGGGCGCGTGCCCCGTCAAGAGAGCGGCCCGCCGCACTCCCGCGCGAAGGCCTGAATCGACTCCAGGGTACGGCTGCGGACGAAGCGTTCGACCAGGGCCTGGTGGCCACTCTCCAGGTCGACCAGTTCCAGGCCCAGGCCCGCTACCTGCGATGCCTTGGAGCCGGGCTGGAGCCAGCGCACCTCGCCGTCGACCTGGATCGCACGCTCGCTCTGCAGGTTCAACTCCAGATGCAGGCGACTGCCGGCACTCAATCGCCCGTCACGCTCGAGGCGCGGCTGGGTCAGCGCCAGGAAGGCGCCGCGATAGCTCAGATTCGTGATCGTGCCCTCGAGCTTGCCGTCCAGGCGCGCCCGTAGGTCGGTCTCAACCCTGAGCCGGCGCTTGCGCTCGTAGGGGTGGTTGGTCAGGGCCTCGAGCACCAGGTAGGCGACGTGGTCGGGTTCGCGGGTCGCCAGGGAACCGCCGCCGGAGCGCCCGGGATTGCCCTCGCGGTCGCCGGGCGTCTCGAAGCCGTGGACGACCAGGGGACGGCGGCCGAAGCGATCACCGATGCTCGCGGCCAGCCCCGCGCGCCAGGCCGTGGCGTCGAGCACGACCACGTCGACGCCCTCGTTGGCGATGCGCTCAAGCACCTGCTCGCGGTTCCGCTCCTCCAGCGGTCGCATACCCGACTGGGCCAGGGCGTCACAGAGCAGGGCACGCTGGGCGTTTTCCCCCTCGCAAACCAGGACGGACGGCCGCTGCACAAAGGGCGCCATCGAGGCCTGGCGCTGGGCGCAGCGCTCCAGAAGCAGGGCCAGGAGGCTCGTCTTGCTGTGGGTGCCGGTACGCCGAAAGACGTTCTTGAAGTGGTTGTGGACGGTGTTCTGGCTGAGCCCGAGTGCGGCAGCGATTTCGGGCACATTGCTAAGACCCGAGCTGAGCAAAAAGAGCACGTCAGCTTCTCGCCCCGTCAGTCGGTGGCGAGCGGCGAATCGCTGGAGCTCGGCGCGGAGGGTTGGGGACGGGCTGTTCACGTTGAGGGCCTCGGTGAGCGGGAGGTTCCGGCGTATCCGTCGCGTCGCGCGAGTCCGCGGGGGATACCCCGGATCCTGCGAAGCGCGGCAAGCCTAGAAAATTGGTAAAGGACTGGAAATCCCCTGGATTGGCTAGAGTGCAAAGGAAAACGCAAAAATATCGGCGCTTTAGACGCTGCACGTCGAAGGATACCGAGGATCTGTGTCCCTCGCGCGTATTACTCCGAGCCCCCTGTGCCGAGCCGAGCCCGATCCCTTCCTCGCAGGAGATACCGCGTCGACGGTTGTGCTTACATTCCGCCGGGCGCGACCTACATGTCAACCGAATGTGTGCTCTGCGGCGGTCGTGACCTTTTCGGGCGGGCTCCGGTACCATTGGCTGCGATTCAACCAAGGGGAGAGCGACCTTGCTGCAGCTCTATGTTTTCGCGTTGGTCCTGGGTGGGGTGCTGCTCGCAGCTTCCCTGCTCGCTGGCGATCACGACGCGGACGCCGACGGCTTTGACGGGGCCGATGGCGCTGACACAGCCGAGTCCGAAGCGCTCGCCGGGGCCGGCCACGGCGACATCGGGGGCTTTGCCGCACTCTTCGCTTCGACGCGATTTTGGACCTTCTTCGCCGCATCCTTCGGGCTCACGGGGCTTGTCTTCGAGGGACTCGGCCTTTTGGCCAGCTCGCTGCTGACCCTGGCTGTCTCCCTGGGGCTTGGGTTGACCATTGGTTTAGGCGCCGCGTGGGCCGTGCGAAAGCTGACACACAGTGAAGTCGGACGTGTCGCCGATGCCGGTGACTACGTGGGCAAGTCGGGGCGGGTCCTGCTGGCGGTCGAACGCGGGGGCCGGGGCAAGCTGCGTCTGGAACTCCAGGGCACCACCGTGGACGTGCTGGCCATCACCGACGACGCCGAACCGATCGCCGCCGGCGAAACGGCCCTGGTGGTGGAGATGCAAGGCACCGAAGCCTTCGTGACGCGCCTTTCGGCCGCGGGGGCTTCGGAGCGAAATTCGGATAATTGACTAGGAGTTCGAATGGATCCCTTGAATCCCATCGCTGGCCTTCCCATTGCTTCGAGCTTCGCGGCAGCGGGCCTCGGCGACGCCGTCCTGGCTGCTGCGCTCTTGGGCATCTTGGTGCTGGTCTTCGTGGCCATGGCCCGCAGCCTGCTCTACATCTGCCGACCCAGCGAGACGCTGATCGTCACCGGGCGCCGCCGCATCGTTGACGGCGTCGACATGGGGCCTCTGGTGGTGTTGCCGACCGGCCGCGCCGAGGCAGCACGCATGTATCCCGGGGCCGGAGCCGGTCACGTCTGGCGCATTCCGATCCTGGAACGCATCGACCGCATGGACCTGACCGCCATGCCCGTCGACATCGTGGTGCGCGACGCCTACTCGAAGGGCAATATCCCGCTGCAGATCCACGCCATCGCCAACGTGAAGGTCGCCGCCGACCCCAAGCTGCTGCGCAACGCCATCGAACGCTTCCTGGGGCGCAGCCGCGGCGAGATCGCCCTGGTGGCGCAGCAGACGCTCGAAGGCGCGGTGCGCGAGGTACTCGCCCAAATGACTCCCGAGCAAGTCAACGAAGACCGCCTGGCCTTCGCTGAAAACCTGATCGAAAGCGCCAAGGACGACCTCGACAAACTCGGCATCCAGCTCGACACGCTGAAGATCCAAAACGTGCAGGACAAAACCGGCTACCTGGACTCCCTGGGGCGCCCGGCCATCGCGCGGGCCCTACGCGACGCCGAAAACGCCGAAAACCAGGCGATGCAGGAGATCGCCGAGGCCCAGGCCGCCGCCGACCAACGCGCCCAGGTGGCGCGAGCCGGCGCCGAAACATCGATCCTGCGCAAGCAAAACGAACTCAGCAAGGTCGCAGCTGAGCTGGAGGGTGTGGCCCAGGCGGTCGAGCGCGAGGCAGCGGCTGCCGCCAGTACCGCCCGCGCCCAGGCCGAGGTCGAGCTGCAGCAGGTGCGCGGCGTGCTCGAACAAAAGCGGCTGGAGGCGGAAGTGGTGGTGCCCGCCGAGGTGCGGCGCGCGGCGGTCGCGGTGATGGCCCAGGGTGATGCGGCCATGACCATCGAAAACGGCAAGGCGGTCGTGCAGGTTCTGGAGGCGACCGCCGACGCCTGGCGGCAGATGGGCAGCCACGCGCGCGAGCTTTTCGTCATCCAGCACCTGGAAGAACTGGTCGAAGCGGTCCAGGACAAGCTCGTGCTCTCCATCGGCGAGGTCTCGGTGCTCGATCCGGGCGACGGTTCGGCCCTGGCCAACTACGCAGCGGCCTATCCCCATGCCGTGGCCGCGGTGCTGCGGGCCATCGGCGAGACCACGGGGGTGGATGTGCCGGCGATCCTGGCGGGCCCGGGCGCCCGCGACGAAGCGGAGGTGGCGTGATGGCTGGACTCGCCGTGCTCATCGTGCTGGGTACCTTCTTCGCCATCCTGCTGGTGATCATCAGCAGGCTGCTCTACGTCTGCCAGCCCAACGAGGTGCTGGTCTTTTCGGGGCGCCGTCGGCGCGGGCGCGACCACCACTTCAAGGGCTACCGCATCATCCGCGGGGGCCGCTCGGTGCGCATCCCGCTCTTCGAGACCGTCAACCGCATGGACCTGACCAACATGATCATCGACGTGCAGGTCCACAATGCGTATTCCAAGGGCGGAATTCCACTGTCGGTTCAGGGTGTCGCGAACATCAAAATCCCCGGTGAAGAGCCGCTCTTGAACAACGCCCTGGAGCGCTTTCTGGGGCACAGCCGCGAGCAGATCCAGAAGTTCGCCCAAGACACGCTCGAGGGCAATCTACGCGGCGTGCTTGCAACCTTGACTCCCGAGCAAGTCAACCAGGACAAGGAGCGCTTCGCCGCCCAGCTCGTGGGCGAGGCCGAGCACGACTTCAACACCCTGGGGCTGGTGCTCGACACCCTGAAGATCCAGAACGTCTCCGACCAGGTCGGCTACCTCGACGCCATCGGCCGGCGCCTGAGCGCCGAGATAAGGCGCGACGCCCAGGTTGCCGAGGCCGAGGCCCAGGCCGAGGCGGCGGAAAAGAAATGGCAAAACACGCAAGGCGCTGAAATCGCCAAGCTCAATGCTCGCATCGAGATCGCGCGCAAGGACAACGAGCGCCGCGTGGTCGACGCCGAGACGCGACGGGCGGCCGAGATCGCGCGACAGCAGGCCGAGGTGCGGGCGCTGATCACCGAAGCCCAGGCCCAGGTTCAAATGCAAGAGGCGCGCATCGAGCAGACGCGCAGGCGGCTGCAGGCCGACGTGATGCAGCCGGCCGAAGCCAGGCGGCGCCAGAGCGAAGAAGAGGCCAAGGCCGAGGCCGCCAAAGTGGTACAGAGCGGCGTGGCCACCGCGCGCGTGCTCTCGGAGCTGGCGCGGGCCTACGCCGACAGCGGCGAGGCCGGGCGCGAGGCCCTGCTGATGCAGAAGCTCCTGCCGGTCACGCGACGGCTTGCGGACCTGGGTAGCCTGGAGGTCAATCGCCTGACGCTGCTGGGGACCGGTGGTGCTTCCGGCGCGTCCGCGGTGCACGAAGGCGGTGAGCTGGCGGCGCGACTGATCAGCTACAACGAGCAGGTCAAGGCTGCGTTTGGCGTCGACTTGGAGGCTTTGGTGAAGGCCCGGCTCGGGGCCCCGGCACCCGGCGCTGGAGCCGCACCGACGCTGCCGGAGTCGGCCGCCAGCGCCTTTGGCACCGTGCGTCCGCCGCCGCGGGAGCGCTGAAGTTCCGCCAACGCCCCCCATCCACCCGGCCCGAAGCCCGAAAAACGGCGAACCCCGGGTCAGAGGGAACGCGCTGATGTGCTATGCCCAGCCGTCTCAGGGAAAGCGGAGGAGTCAGGATGACGCATACGTTTCCGAGGCTCGAAACTGAGCGCCTGATCATCCGAGAGCTGCGCAGCGACGATCTGGAGCACTGCCACGCGCTGTTCATCGAGATCGGGTTCGCCGACGCGGACAAGACGGATGAAGGGAACAAGAAGGAGCCCGGCGAGCAAGAAGAGTGAGTCGTGTCGAGCGAGGTTACAGCCAACGGCGACCCAGTTACGATCCAGTGCAAGGACTCGGCTCTCCCCGACGCCTGGCCCGATCGCCCTATCGCGACCTTCAGACGCATCCTGTCCACCCTGCTCTTCGGCGGCGGCGCCGTCGAACTGCCTGCCCAGCTGCCGGGCCGCGATGCGCTGCCGGACTACTTGCTGCGTGAGTTCCACCGCGTGCCCAACGGCTACTACTCGCGGCTGCTGGTACGCGGCTACGAGCGGGGCTTTGAGCGCGCCATGCTCGGCAGCATGGACCGCAATCGCGACTGGCTCGCCCGCGCCGTGCAAGGGCGCCAGGCCGTGCTGGACATCGGCTGCGGCTCCGGAAAGGTGATCGGCGCCGTGGCGCAGACGGGCGTGCGCGATCTCTGGGGCCTGGACGCCTCGCCCTACCAGTTGTGCATCGCCGCGGCCGACTTTCCCGAGGTTTCCTTTGTGCAAGGACTGGCCGAGAACATGCCCTTCGAAGACGCCCGCTTCGACGCCGTCACCGCCTGCTTCTTGTTCCACGAGTTGCCGGCGGAGATGCAGGATGCCGTACTGCTCGAAGTGCGTCGCGTGCTAAAGCCCGGCGGCCTCTTGGCGATCAGCGAACCCTCTCCCATGCAGCTGTCGACGGCCAATCCCTTCACGCTGTTTCGACTGGCAGGGCTTCGGGGTTGGTACTTCGCCCTGCTCGCGCGCTTCGTGACCGAGCCCTACGTCGAACAGTGGCACGCCCGCGACCTTCGCGCCTGGGCCGAGTGCCAGGGCTTTACCGTACAGCAGGACGCACAAGGCATCCCGTTCCGACAGCTGATTCTGCAGCTGCGGAGGGGACGGACCTAGAGTCAAGAGACGCCATGCCCCGGGAGTAGTCGCCCATATCATCGTTCGCTTCGTGGGTGCGCAGCCGATAGCTGCCGATAGCTGCCAGGACGTTTTTCGGACCGCATCCCCCGGCCGGCTGCGCAGCGCCGGCTCAGCCTGCGGGATGGAGCGAGCCCACCAGCTGCTCGAACTGGGCGCGCACGGCCTCCAGCGTCGCAGCTGGCCCGACCAGCTTGAAGAAGACCGGCCCGCGCGGCCCCTCCGCGATGGCGCCGAGCAGGCGATGGTCGGTCTGCGGCGCGGGCGCCGCCTTCTGCATCATCGGCGCCATGCCACCGCTGAAGGTTCCCTTCAGGTCGAGCGTGGTGACCTTCATGCCAGCCACGGTGCGTTCGTCGACCTGCGCGGCCCGCTTGCTGTCGCTGCCGTCGGGCTGGGAGAACTGCCCGATCCAGCGGTCCATGTTCGCCTGCACGCCGCCGCCCTGACCGGGGCCAAAGTAGAACACGGTCAACTCGCCCGCGCCGCCCTCCGCCGAGACGCCGTACTCGGCCGCGCGCATGCGCGACTTGGGCGCACGCGCGACGAATGCCTCGGGGACCTTCCAGGCCAGGCCGCCGGCCGCGTTCGGGCCAGGTGCTGTGGCGGAAGGTTGGACTTCGCCGGTTCCGGTCGGCGGATGCCCGGGCGGCAATTGGTTGGCCGCAGGCCTCGCTTCGGCAGCCGGGTGCCCGGGCGGCAGCGGCGACCCGGGCTCGGTCGCGGATGCGGCAGGCGCCGGGGACCGGCCGCTGCAGGCGACGACGAGAATCAGGATGTGGGGGCAAACGCGATGCATGGCCGCGTTCTACACCCGCGCGAGCCACTGCAGAAATCTTTGGGGTGCGGATCCTTTGATGCGACGCTGAAACTCAATATTTTCGAGCAGTTGAGCGTCAGGCGAGGATGAAAGCGGGGCTCCTCCGGAGGTATCTAGAGGTTGAAACGACAACTAGATGTGCTCGGCGGGAGTGCTGAGCCGATGATCGGGGTCGATACGATGCCAGATGCAAGGACGGCCTCCGCCGGAATACTCCGTGTATTTCAAGGGGACCGGACGCCGCAGCTGGCGCCGTAGCGGTCCCGAGAGCGGATCATGACTTGCGCCGAGCACATCTAGACCCAGGAGGTGACCCCATGAGTGCATCCTACCGCAGGGAGGGCTCCAGTGAGGAGGAACATTTCCTCGAGGCGGAAGCGCAATTCGCTTCGATGAAGAAGGCTCTGATGTCCAGTGAGCTTGAGGCCAAAAGCGAAGCGGAAATCGAGCGATGGCTGTCGCACGAGCAGCGCGAACTGATGCGTCGGCTGCACCAGGCCTATCTTGCGTTGCGCAGCCAGGCCCGGCCCACGCAGCCGGTCGTGGGCGCTGACGCCCGAGAGCGCACCCATGAACGCGGCGCAATGGTGCGCAAGCTCGAGACCCTATTCGGAACTGTGGAGTTGGGGCGCACCGGGTACTGCGGCCGTGGTCTGTCGTACCTGTTCCCGGTCGATGCGGCCTTGGGACTTGGCTCGACGAGATACTCGCTCGAGGTCAACCGACAGGTGGCTCTGGGCGCCTCGCGCATGTCGTTCGACGCAACGCTGGAGATGATGGCGGAGCATCACGCGGCCCACGTTCCGAAGCGTCAGGCCGAGCAGTCGGTGAAGCGCTCGGCGCCTGACTTCGATGCCTTCTACGACAACACCCGACTTCACTTTCCGGGACCGACCAGTCCATTGCTGGTGCTGACCTTCGATCAGAAGGGAGTCGTGCTACGTCACGAGGACTTGACCGATGCGACCCGAAAGGCCGCTCGAGAGGCAAGCCCGATGATGGACAGTCGGCGCAGCAAGGGCGAAGTCAAGCGCGGGCGCAAACGTCGCGCATCGGTGGCGGCGGTCTACACGGTAGCGCCGCACGAAAGGACCGCCGACGAAGTGATCGCGGGTCTGAGGCGAGTGCGCGACGCCAGCACCAAGCCCAAACCCAGACCCGAAGCCAAGCGGGTGTGGGCGAGCTTGCAGCGGTCGCTCGAGGACGTGATCTCGGACGCATTTCGATGAAGCCACCGACCGTGACCCCAAGCATCGCAAACGCTGGCTAGGGTTGTCAGCTACGACGCGCTGCTGATCGGCGGCCTGGTGGCCGGATTTGGCAACGGCCTGGGCTCGGGCATCAACATGACGCTGGCGGGCGACTTCTCGCCGCAGCAAGGGCGCGCCGAGTTCATCGGCGTCTGGGGACTCACCAGCGACATGGGCTCGGCGGTGGCGCCCTTCGTGATGGGCGCGGTGGCCACGGGCATGAGCCTGGCGGGCGCCGCTGCGGTCACGGCCGGCATGGGCATTTGTGGCGCTGGGCTGGTGCTCTTTGCCATGCGCGAGACATTGCAGCGCCGGACGGCCTGAGGGCGCTGCGTGCTTGCCCGCCCTGTGCTGAAAAGAGCGGCACTACGGCCATAGAGACCAAGGCACCTCTCCTGCCAGGTACAGCACCAGCAGCGCTGCGTACATGAACAGGAAAAGGCAGAATGCCAGCGGCTCATGCCACCGCTCAACCTTGCGACGACTCGTGATCTCGCCAAAGATCACCGCCACTACCACGACCGCATGGACGAACGTCGATGATGCCGCTTCGCTGGGTCTTTCGGGCCGACGAGACGGCTGTAGGCCATTCGAGGAGGACAGGGGGGGACGGCGGCGCGGCCGACCGACGAGGGCTGTTGTCGAATCGTGACTGGTCAGTTACGGCCCCCTGTGGCCATTGGGGCATTTTGGCGTCCAACGGTCGTTTTTGGCGATAGATGGTCGCTTTTGGCGATGGATGGCGACGTCGATGCTCTACCCGCGCCCGGAGCCGCCGCGGTCTCTTGCTCCGAGTCAGGGGTTCGGGCCTAAACGTTCAGCGCTCAGCGGTTTGCTGAGACATCGAGAGCCGCCAGCTTCACCAGCGCGTCATCGGTGACGCGATGGGTCGTCCATTCATCCATCGGCACGGCCCCGAGCGCGCGGTAGAAGTCGAGCGCCGGCGTATTCCAGTCCAGCACGCTCCATTCAAGGCGTGCGCAACCGCGGGCGTGGGCGATGGCGGCCACCCGCGCGAGCAGGGCTTTGCCGGCGCCGCGCCCGCGCGCCTCGGGGAGCACGAAGAGGTCCTCGAGCCAGATGCCGCGGCGCCCGCGCCAGGTGGAATAGGTGTGAAAGAAGAGGGCGAAGCCGATGGCAGAACCCCTGTCTTCGGCGATCAGGCACTCGAAGGGCGGGGCGCTGGACTGCAGCTGGCTGCGCAGGGTGGCCTCGTCGGTCCGTACGACGTCGGGCTCGCGCTCGTACTCGGCCAGGGCCTGGATGAAGGCGAGGATGGTCGCGGCGTCTGTGTCGGTGGCGACTCGTAGTTTGATCATGGCGGTTGCAGCTCGGGCCAGGGATGGGCCTGGAGGCTGAGGCCGGGCCGCGAGCATCGGCTGCCAAACCGTGATACCACGAGCTGCGGAGGGATCATGTCCAGAGCCAAGACTCTTGTCCATCGAGACCCGCGGTTGCTGTTCGCTTGCCTGGTGCTTGCCGGCTGCGCAGACAGTCACGGCCAGTCTGACGGTCCGGTCGGCGCCATCGCGGAGCCGACGACCGAGCCTGCTGCCGAAGCCGCCTCCGAGTCCACCGTGGAAGTCGCAGCCGAGCCGACCGACGCCGCGCCCGCTTCACCGAAGCCGGGTTTCGCACCGGCGGTCGCGGGTGACGATCCATGCTCCGCGCCCGGCGCGTTCGAGCCCCTGCAGCCGTTTCCCGGCGAGACCTGCTACGACTTCGTCCCCCACGCCCCGGAGGGCGTGGATGTGCCCTTTGAGCAGGGGCAAGGCGAGGCCTACCATGTGTGGAACCACGCCATTCCCTGGGCTGAAGATGCGGTCGCGACGCGCTTCGGCGCCGTGCTCGACGATGCCGATGTGAACTACCAGTGGTACGTGTTCGGGTCGCCGAAGGGGAACGAGGCGGAGGCCGTGAGCATGTACGTGACCAACACGACGCCGGGCCCCGATGCGACGCTATTCGCCCATTGGGCCAGGTCGCGTTGCAACGTGGAGTTGCCGAAGAGCGTGGGGCTGCAGCTGCCCCACGAGGGTACCGTGGTGGTGGTGCGGCATATGGTCAATTATACCGGCGAGTCCCGGCTCGATGCTTCCGCCTTGCGTATCTGCACCGTGCCCCGCACGAGTCGAAGCCAAGTCGCGAGCATGACGGTCCTGGGGACAGAGTCGCTCAACCCGATAGAGGGCTTTCCGCCGGGCCTCCATACCTTTTCCGGTACCTGTACCAACCGGGCACTCGATGCGGTGGAGATCTCGCTTGTGATTCCGCATATGCACGAATACGGCATCCGCACACAGCTCGAACTCTTGCCGCGCCAGGAAGGTCCCCCGCAGCAGCTGCTCAGCTCCGCTTTCGACCCCGCCGCCCGCAGCTACCACGTCTTCGACGCCCCCGTCGTGCTGGGGGTCGGAGATTCGTTGGTGGCCAGCTGTAGCTACGACAACGACTCGGAGTATAACTTGTATTTCGGCGAATCAGTCGTCATGGAGCAATGCTACGTGTACGCGCTGACGAGCCCAGCGCGCGCGCTGGAGGACGGGTCGCTCAGCCTGCTCGGCATGAACAACGCCTGTTGGTAGCAGGTAGCGCCGCGCCCGCTCACAGCCGCGCACTGCACAGGGCCTGGATCATCACCATGTCGATGTCGCGACCGGTGACGAAATCCGCATCGAGGCCGAAGTCGAGGTCGGCGGTCGGCATCAGCCGCAGGCCCGCTCCGATGCCGTGTTCGATGAAGTAGCCGACGTCAGCCGTGTAGCGCGCGATGGCCGGCCGGTAGCGCAAGCTGAGTTCCGTCGTCGCAGCCAGGGAGAGACTCGGCGCAAGCGTCAACGCCGCGCTGCGCATCAGAGAGCCCTTGCTGACGGCGAGGCTGGTATCGAGCCGGGTCACAGGCGGGGGCTCGAGCCAGCGCAGGTGCAGCAGCGCGCCGAGCTGTTCCGATGCCAGGTACTTGGTAAGCGTTCGAGGGAGCGCGTTCTTCCCCGCCCCCCACGAGCGCCCTACGCTCGAGGGGTATGGATTTCGTCGAGCTCGAGGATCGTGCCCCGCATGACATGGGCGGCGAGCCGCTGCTGAGTTTCGGGCTGCTCGAGGGTCTGCTTCCAGTTGCAGGGGGCCAGCTCGAGGACGCGGCTCTTGGGCCAGCCGGGCAACAGGCAGAGCAGGTCGCGCAGGTAGGCTTCGGGCTCGATTTCGTGCAGGTGGCAGCTGGCGATCAGGGTCGTGCAGAGCATGTTGACTTCGGCCCCGTCATTGCTCGCGACGAAAAGCCACCGCTTGCGTCCGCTGGCGGGCCTGCGCAGGTGCCTCTCGGAGATGTTGTTCATCGCCGGCAATCGCCATCGTCGAGGAAGCGCCGCAGGGCTTGCTCCTGGTTGAGCGAGTAGCCGATGGCCGAAGCCAGCGGTGTGCCACCAAGGGCGTAGTCCTCGTACTTGCGGCACAGGTCGAAATGCCTGTCGACCAGCACCTTGACCTTGGTTCCGCGCATTTTCTCGCGCCGCTTGCGCTCAGCTTGTCGGCGAACTTTCGCTCGAGCAAGAACATGATGCGGAGGTTGCTCAGAAATTCGGCGCCGATCTCCGCCTCGGAGGTCGTGGCCTTGAAGAAACACTTGCGCGCGTGGCTCCAACACGCGACTTCCGAGGCGCCTTCGTCACAGAAGAGGTGATCGTAAACCGAATGCGCGTCAGCCACGATGAAGCCTTTGTAGTCGGCGAGCAGCTTGTCGACCGCCGCCGAGTCGTGCGAGCGACTGAAGGAGAAGATCACGTGGCGCCCTGGCGCCACCAACACCCAGAAGTGGCCACGCGAGCATTTTTCCAGAGCCTGGACCAGAACCCCGGTGGCATCGATGCACACGTAGGGGGACTTCAGCGAGTCCAACCACATGGCTTCAACCAAAGGCCGCAGATGATCGCGCAGTTGGTCGAGCCACCCGTACAACGTCGAGCGCCCTAAGCGCATGCCCTCCCGTTCGAAGACCGATTCGAGCCAGTTGTAGGGCAGATGGTCATCGAAGCGCCGAACGATCAGGTTGGCCAGCAAGCCGGGACCGGCCATGCCTCGCTCAATCGGCAGTTCGATGGCCGGTGCCCGTGTGATCCACGCTTTGGGGGGCTCTTCGGGCAACGTTCCGCGCGCGGCGCGCTCGGCCTTCACCGCGTCTTCGGCCTCCTCGGTTTTGGCGCGGTACTTCAGATACACCGTCGTCACTTCGACCAGAGCCGACTTGCGCCGCTCGATGGTCGTCGTGCGTTCTTCGCCAACGCATTCAAGGGCATCGGACCCAAGACGCTGGACCTCTTCGGGCACGATCCGGATGACAACCTTCTGCAGCTCCGGGCTCGCAGTCGAGCGCCCGGTTGGCTTGCGAGGTGGACGGTGCGGCTTTTCGTCGTTCGCGCCGGTGTGATCCTCGGCTTCCCCTTCTTGCTGCTCGGCCGCCTCGGCGTCCGCCTCGACCTGATCAGCCACCTGCTGCGCCACCTACTCGGCATCTGCACCGTCGGCATGTTGCGCGCCCAGCAACTCAGCAAGAATCTGGAATGAGAGCTGCGAGTCGTCTACGCCTTTGAAGCGCTCGGACTTCGGTCCGATCAGGCCCTGCTCGAGCCTGGCGACCTCGGCCTGAAGTTGCTCAACAAGCTTCTTGTAGGCGTCGCGGGCACGAATCGCTTCGAGCAACGCCCGATGATGGGTGTCACTGTCGAGAACGTCGAACTGAGCGGCAACCAAGTCGACATCGACACGGCGATCATCTTGCTCGCTTGCGACTCCCATCGCCACGATAGATACGTGGCGACGATCACAACGTCAACGCACAACGCGCAGCTTTGCTCTTTTTTTACGAACTTTTGGTGGCCCAGCTAAGAGTTGAGCGAGTTGGCCTCCGTCGATGCGAACGGAAATCGAATTATCGGAACTCGCTGATGGTAGTTCGAACACCGCCTGATGAAGCCGCTTGTACAGAATGCAGTAGCCGTTTCGGTCCCACCACAAGGCCTTGAGGCGGTCGCGACGTCGGTTGGCGAAGATCAGTAGCGCGCCCGAGCGAGGGTCCTGCTCCAGCTGTTGGCGCGCGATCAGCGCGAGCCCGTCGAAGCCCCGTCGCATGTCGACTGCCTCGGTACAAATGAAGATGCGAACCGAAACCGGGATCATTGCGCGGCCTCCAGGACCCCGAGCAGGCGACGCAGCGTGTCTTCATCAAATCCAACCGGCACGCGCACCCGGCGCTCAGCGCTGACCACGAGTTCCAGTGTCGCCGGAGTCGACATCACCGCGACGGCGGGGATCTCCAGCAGTGTGGGCAGTCGTTGTGTCGCTTTCAACCGTCGCTGCCCGCGCGGTCTGCGGGGTAGCTCCGGACTTGATGCGCACGCCGGTGCGGAGGGAGACGGCGACGTCGCCTGCCGCTCCCGATTCAGTCGCCACTTCCAGTAGGACAGCGTCGACGCCTTCAGTCCCGTCTCGGCGGCGAACTCCTTGGCCGTCAGCCCACTGTCCTTCCAGCGCTCCCCGCGCTTGGCCCATTCTGTTGCACTCGAGCGCTGCATGACACCTCCTGTCGGATGCCAATCTGCAGCCTGGCGAGGCCGTCGGCTAGAACGTGCTCTCTCGAACGGTTACGTCATTCATGTCGATTGCTCCTTGGGGAATCCCGAATCAGGCGGCTCTACCTTTGCTGCATTGATCAGCAGCCGGCAGTACAGCCGCACGATCTGAGCGCGGTCTTCGGCGCTCATGTGTGACCAGACAGTCGCGAACTCACTGTGTTCGCCCAATGGCAACTTGATTTACCCGTTGCTCATGCCGTGCTCCTCAGTGGAGCCGCAAGTACAGAGGGATCCGATTGGGGAGCGTGGGGGACTGAATGCCTATGGGTTTGTCGCCAACGTGCCCACCCAGGCTGTCGATCTGCTCGGACTGAAGATCAAGGGCGGATGCGACGTAAAGGACTCTGCGGAGCGCCATGTGTCCGGCCTGATCACCAGCGGCGGTGGACTTTTCGGTGGCGAGCTGGTCCTTGAGGGCTGTGACGGGCCGAGCCGAAGTGGACTTCGGGCCGAAATCGTCGCCCGCATGATTCAGTCTCGCTATACCTTCAAACTCAAGGGCAGCAATGGGACGGAGAAGCGGGCGAACCTCTTCAGGCACATCGCGGCTAGAATCCGAATCGTAAACCGTGCGATGGATGCGGAGTTCGGTTTCCTCGCAGGCGATGTATTTGAGTCTCATGCGAATCCGGAGATTCGTTAGAATGAAGACGCCTTCATCACAGATCCGGAAGGCTAGTATGACTCAGCGAACAATCCGGATATTTTGTTCAGTTGTCAGCAAGGTGTGGAGACGTGCATCGCAGCCGGGATCGGCCAGCGGGCCCCTCATCTAAATGATCACCTCACTGGCTACGACGCATCACTCAACTTCTGGATACTTGTACCTGGCGACTGGGTGTTCACTCGGAATCGGAGTTTCTCCTCCGGGAGGTTCAGTGACGGGCAGGAAGGCCAGAATCTGATCTATGTGAGTGCGTCGAACGACCAGTATTGGGGCCTAGCAGCAGATGGGTAAAAGGTTGGCGATCAAGCTGCATGGATCGCCTATGTTGCCTCATGGCGTTCACCTTCGACCAACGTGGCTGCCTCCTCTGCGTGGTCACGAAGCGTAAAGTTCCCCAGAGTCGGATTGGACGCTCCAGGGATTGCACGATAACCGACCAGGACAGGTCCCGCGTCTCTTCCGCCGTGCTGTAAGGCGGCGGAATCGTGAGGGTTTGGGGCCTCAGCGGTGTAGGCAGCGTGGCATCCGGTGCCGATATGGCTGAAACTGGGGGGTGCCTAAATATACCTACGGTCCCGCCGTGCTGTAAGGCGGCGGGAGTTCCTGCTCGAGTCGGCCTCGATGGGGACCGGCTGACCTTCACCGGCGATGATGCCACCCGTGGTGCCTCGAAGTCTGGCGATACCGGAGTCTTCGAGCTTCGGCAGAAAGTTCCGAACCGTCGTCGTGCCTTTGGCGATATGCTCCGGAGGTGTCCGACGACGAGCCCGTGGTGGGGATCCATCAACCGAACTTTCTTCCGTGGCTGGGCTATTTCGCCAAGATCGCCGCTTCCGATCTCTTCGTGTGGCTCGACGATGTGCAGCTGCCCCGGGGTCGCAGCTACGTGAGCCGCGTCCGGGCGCGGGTCGGCGGCGCGTCCCGCTGGCTCACGCTGCCCGTACGGCGTGGCGATGGTGGGCAGCGCATCGCAGATGCACGTGTCGTTGACCTGCCGCGCGCGCGGCAGAAGCTGTTGCAGACCCTGCGGCTTCACTATGGCCGTGCGCCGCACTTCGAGTCCACGATGGAGCTGCTATCGCCCCTGTCGGGTAGCGAGGACGACCGTCTGTGCGAGCTGAACATCCGCTGCAACGAGGCCATCGCCGGTGCGCTCGGGCTCTCCCCGCGCTTCGTGCGAGCGAGTGAGCTCGCCGTGGGCAGCGCTTCGACGCAACGACTCGTCGAGCTGACCTCTGAGGCGGGAGGCGCGCGCTATCTTTCCGGCGCTGGCGGGGTCGGCTATCAGGATGAGTCGGCCTTCCATCGCCAAGGGCTGCGGCTCAGCTACCTCTCGTACCAGGAGGCGCAGCGCGGGGTCCCCACGGGCCTCTCTGTTGTCGACTCGCTGATGCACCTGGGCGCCGAGGAGACTGCGAGGCGGTTGGAACCCGGGGGCGGGGAGTCGCTGCGCATCGACCTCTTGGACCGCCCCACGCTGCGGCGCCACATCGACGCCATGTTGGCGATCACCGACGGAGCCTTCGCGCAGAGCTGGCAGCGGGAGAACTTCCTGCGGGAGGCGCCCGGCAAGCACGCCCACAGTTGGTTGATCGTGGAGTCGGCTGCGGTGCGCGGCTTCCTGGTCGCCACCACCTTGCACGGGGACCCGCACCTGCACTTGCTGATCGTGCGCGCGGAGGAACGGGGGCGTGGGCTCGGAGGCCGCCTGCTGCAGCGCTTCGTGCAGAGCGCGGCGATGGCGGGTTTCGGGCGAGTGACCCTGAAGGTCGCGCTCGATGCTGAGGACGCGCTGCGCTTCTATGCGCGTCACGGCTTCGTACGCATCGGCAGCGAGGCGGGGTATGTTCGCCTTGCGTGTCAGCTCGGCAGCACCTGAGGTCGTCGTCAACTGTCAGGCGTTCTTGCCCGCGAAGTCGCGCCCCATGTCGAGGAAGCGCTGGTAGTAGTCGATGATGTCGTCGACCGCGGCCACGCGCTGTCGGGCTTCGCGCTCGGCGCTGCTGCGCAGACGCGCTTGCCACTGCTGTGCCTGCTCACCCCACCAGATGGGGTGGATCAGCACCTGCAAGGGGGGCTTGCGTCCTTCGCCCAGATGCCGACACCAGCATCCTGATCGGAAGCTGCCCGTGCTGTCGGAGATGTAGCGGCCCTGCTCGAAGAAGGGGGAGGCGTAGGCATCGAAGGGTGCCGCGCCGCGGATCTTGGCCAGCAGCTCGGGCTCGAGGTGTGCGGCGGAGGGGTCGTGACGTGAGATCGAGCGTACGGGCTGCCCGACCAGGTCGCCGAGCAGGGCCAGGTCCCGCCGGAAGGCCGCCTCGATCGACTGTCCGGTACGCCGGTAGTAGGTGATGTCGTAGTGGAAGCCCACTTCGTGGCCGAGCTCGACCAGACGGCGGAGCTGCCCGTGTCCCTGCTCGCTCATCACATCGTAGAAGGTGGAGTGCAGCTGCACGAAGTAGGTCGAGCGAACGCCGTGCTCGGCCTCCAGCGCCGCGACGTCGAGAGCGTCGAGCATCGAGTGATCGATGTCGTGGCGCAGGTAGGTGCGGGGGCGGCCGTCCTCGGGTAGCTCCGCGTCGCGGATGGGTAGCAGCTGGCAGTGTTCCGCGGCAAAGGAGAGCAGCTCGCCAAGGTGTCGCCGGCTGAATTCGCACGGTCCGGTGAGGATCGCCATCATGACAGCGTAGCAAAGCAATCACGCGCGAGGAGCGCGATAGTCTTTCCATTCCGCCCCGCATGGCCTTTAATTCACGCATGGCACGGACATCGGTCTTGCTCTGCGGCTTGGGAAGGATGGGGCGCAACCACCTTCGCCTGCTGCGGACACTGTCGTCGCAGTGTGAGGTGGTCGGTATCGTCGACCCGGCCACGCAGGCCGCAAAACGTGCCGGCGACATCCCGGTCTTCGCGACGGTCGACGAGGCGCTCAGCGCCACGCAGCCCGGTGCCGCCGTGGTGGCGACGCCCACCGCCACGCACTTCGAGGTCGCCCGGCGCCTGATCGAGGCGGGCCTACCGATGCTGCTCGAAAAGCCGATCGCCGCGACCACGGCGGAGGGAGAGGCGCTCATGCAGGCGGCAGAGCAGGCCTCGGTTCCGGTGATGGTTGGGCACGTCGAACGCTTCAACCCGGCTGTTGTCGCCATCCGGCGGCTGGTGCGCGAGGGACAGCTCGGCGACATCATCAACGTCAGCGCGCGCCGGGTCGGCGGCTCCCCGCAGGATGTGACCAAGGCCGGCCACGTGCTGATCGACCTCGCGGTGCACGACATCGACATCACGGCCTGGCTGCTCGGTGAGCCGCGCCTGTACGCCGCCCAGGGGCACCGGGGGCGCTATGTGGACGCCGCGACGCTGCTTTTCAGCTGCGGCTCGGCGACGGTGGACATTCACGTCAACTGGGTCAGTCCGATCAAGATCCGCAGGCTGTCGGTGACAGGCAACGATGGCCACCTCGATGCGAACTTGATCACCCAGGAGGTTACACTCACCCGGAGTAGCCCCATCCTGATGAACCTCAATCCGGATCAGAGCATGGTTTTCGACGAGTACCTGCGCTCCTTCGCCCAGCCCGATCGCATCCAGGTGGGCATCCAGACACGCGAGCCCCTACGCGAGGAGCTGCGAGCCTTCTTGAATGCGGTCGCGGGGCTTTCGCCTATGCCGGTCGGTGCTGCCGAGGGGGTGCGCGCCCTGCGTCTAGCCGAGCAGGCCCGCAGCGAGATCTCCCGCTCCATGGGCGTGCCGCCTTCGGTCATGCCTCCCCCGCTCGAACCGTCCCCGTCATGAGCCCTGCGGGCGAGCCCCTCGTCCATTGCGTCGTCCCCGTACACAACGACGCGGACACGATCGAGGCAGAGGTGGCGGGCTACATCGAGCAGATCTCCGCGTTGTCGGCTAGCTTCCAGTTGTGGCTTGCGGAAAACGGGAGCGCCGACGACTCTGCGCGTGTGATCCGCACCCTCGAGGGGCCCGCCGGTGACCGCATCACGGTGCACGCCGCGTCTATCGAGCCAGCCGGCATCGGTCACGCGTACCACCACGGCATGCAGCGGGTGTTTTCGACGCCGGCGAGCCCCGGGCAGTGGATCCTGCTAACGGCCGGGGATTTTCCCTTCGGGATCACCGATCTCGAAGGCTTCCTCCCCTTCGCGCGACGCTACCGCGGGCGGGCCATCGCGGTGGGCTCGAAGGCGCACCGCGACTCCAGGATACGAACGCGAGGCAAGCGCCAGATCCCCACCCTGGTCTACCGCGCACTGCGCCGGGGGATCGTCGGCATGCGGACCCGCGACAGCCAGGGCACGGTCTTCATGGCGAGAGGGGATGCGCAGCTGCTCGCGACACGTGTGCGATCACGGGACTTCTTCTACTCGACCGAGCTGGTGTACTGGGCGGAACGCCTGGGCTATGCGGTCGAGGAGCTGCCCGTGCAGCTGCGCCCCTGCATACGACCGAGCACGGTCCGTTGGTCCACGGTCGCACCAGCTATGCTGCGGGACCTGTGGCGGCTGCGCAACGACCACGGGATGATCGGGGATGCACCAGGTGAGTGAGCAGAGTTACATCCATCCCAGCGCAGAGGTCGAAGAGGGCGCGCAGCTCGGCGCCGGCTGCCAGATCTGGCATCAGGCCCAGGTCCGCCGCGGGGCGGTGCTCGGCGCGCGCTGCGAGGTCGGCAAGGGCGCTTTCATCGATCGCGGTGTGCGTGTCGGCGCGGCCTCGAAGATCCAGAACTACGCCTGCCTGTACGCGGGCGTGGAGCTGGGGGACGGCGTGTTCGTGGGGCCGATGGTGTCCTCCACGAACGACCTGCGGCCACGTGCCGTGGACCCGCTTCTACGGCCGCTCGACGCCTCGCAGTGGGAGGTCGTCTCGACCCAGGTGGGGCAGGGGGCGAGCATCGGCGCCAACGCCACGATCGTCTGCGGTGTTCGCATCGGCGCCTGGGCGATGGTCGGTGCTGGCGCGGTGGTCACGGGGACCTTCCTCCCCATGCCCTGGCGCCGGGCAATCCAGCGCGAGCGGTAGCGGTCGCCGACCGTAGTGGGCAGGTCGTGGCTCGCCCCAACGGCGCTGGCACCTACCGGTCGGTGGCAGGCGATCACGAGATGACGGTCACCGAGCGGGACTGGGGCCCCGCTCAGAATTGAGTTGACCGTTTTGCACGTGCCGGCGGGCCCGCTCGCGGCTTACGTCCGCGTGAAATTCCTCAAAAATAGCTGGCGCTATTCCTGCGGATTTCACTGTGGGCGCGCTCGCGATCGAACTCCTCCGTCACGTGCAAAACGGTCAACTCAATCTCGACCAGAGCCTGAGTGTGGTCCGCCGTTGGCCACGCACGGACTGCTACGGCGCCTCGGCCGCTCCCTCGCACAGACGTGCTCGAAGCGCCGTGGCGCGTTTGTGGTCGGGTCGCAGCGCCAGCGTGTCGGCGGCGGCCTGGCAGGCTTCTGCACGCCGCCCCCGCTGCAGCATGACGAGCGCCAGGTTGAAGTGGGCTGGGGCGTGCCCGCCCGCGCTGTGTGTCAGCGCCTGGCGCAGAGAGGCTTCGGCCAGCTCGGGTTGCCCAAGTCTCAGGTACGTCAGCCCCAGGTTGTTGAGGGTACGCACGTCCCCGGGGCTCAGCTCACGAGCGCGCTCGAAGAGCGGGTGCGCAAGCGCCCAGCGCCCCTGTTTCGCCAGCACGTAGGCGAGGCCGTAGTTCGCGCGCGGGCTGTCCGGCGCGACGGTGACCGCGTGTCGGTAGAGCGCCTCGTGGTCGTGCCAGCTCGCGGCCTGCACCGCTTGGAAGAAGAGCAACAGCGCGGCCCATCCGGCGATTGCTGCAGCGAGCAGTCCACGCAGGCGGGCACGCATGCGCCAGAGCTCGCTCAGGAGCACGACGAGCGTGATGCAGGCTCCAGCGACCAGAGGGAAGCTGTAGCGGTCGCCGCGCACGCCCATGATGAGCACGACCACCGCCGACGGGCCGAGGCACAGGGCGCCGAAGCCGGTGCCGGCGATGACGATGCGTGCGCCGCGCGCGCCCCGGGTATCGGCTTGCGGCTGCTGCCACAGGCGCGTCGTCGTCAGGACGAAGGACCCGACCCAGCCCGCCAGCGCGACCCAGCCGACCCAGCCGAGGCTCGAGTCCGGTGGCTGGGCGATGTTCAGGTCTGTGGGCAGCAGTACGCGGCGCAGCTCTTCGAGCCACAGGCCCGGCAACGCGGCGATGGCTTCTGGTAGCTGGGAGGCGCCGTTGCCGCCCGCCATCGCGAGCCGGAAGGGGAGGTAGAGCCCGAGGCAGGCGAGCTGGGTGACGATACCAGGCAGTCCTGCGCGGAGGCGTCCAAGCGCCCACAGCCACAGCGCGGTGGCGAGCGGCAGCGCCAACAACCCCTCCTTGCTGAGCAGGGAGGCGGCGTAGGCCAGCGCGACACCGGCCAGTAGAGGTGCCGATGCACGCAGGCCGCGGGACGCCGCCTGCCGCTCGCCGCATTCGAGGACGAGCAACACGGAGAGCAGGCCGAACATGGTGCTCATCAGGTCTGCTCGGGCCGAAAGATAGACGAGCGTTTCGACCGACAGTGGGTGGGCCGCGAGCAGCAACGCGGCGTAGCGCGACTCGAGTTCGCGGCGCCCCAGGCGGCACGCGATCAGATAGACCAGCCAGGCCGTCAGCAGACCCATCAGGTAGTTCTGGGCCCTGAGCCCGGCCGGCTCCATGCCGGAGACCGCGATGCCGAGGCGGTACGACAGGTGCATCACGGGACGATAGCTGTCGTGAGCGCTCACCCGGTCGTGGCGGGCCCGTTCCTCGGGTGCGATGTAGTCGAGCTCGGTCGCGCGCACGGCGTCGAGCACCGGCCCGCGGTAGATGCGGTTGCCAGGGAGGTTGTGCAGATCGTCCCAGACGAAGTCGTGCCCGAGCGCGCTGCCGAGGTTCAGGGCTACGAGGAGGGCGCCCACCCACCACAGCCGTGCCGGCCAGGGCGAGCCGGCACGGGGCGCGGGAGCGGCAGCTCGATCGTCCTTCATGTCGAGCTGGGATTGTCCCACAGTCGGCCATGCCTGTGCAGCCTTGCGCTCACCCGAGTCACCGGTACTCGCGTTCTGCGTGGTCGTTCCCAGCCTACTGCGGCGCTGCGCTCAGGGCCTCGAACAGGAGCGCAAAGACCCTCGAGGACTTCGACTTCCAGTTCAACACCAACATCCCCAAGGCCAAGGTCATCGACCTCGCCACCGGCATCTTCGTCGCCAAGCGCGCAAACGTCCTGTTCGTCGGCCCTTCCGGCGTCGGAAAGAGTCATCTTGCCCAGGCGCTCGGTCACCGTGCCTGCCGCCTCGGACACACCGTCGTCTTCGTCGAGGCCAACGAGATGTTCAAGCAGCTCCGAACCTCACGGGGCGATGGGAGCTATGACCGACGCCTGCTCCGATTCACTTCCCCCGACGTCTTGATTGTCGACGACCTTGGCCTGCGGGCGCTGCGCGGAGAAGAACCGCTCGAACTCTACGAGATCATCCGCCAGCGATACGAGAAGGGCTCCACGATCATCACAACCAATCGAGACGAACGAGAACTCGCCGCGCTCTTCGCCGACCCACTCATCGCCAGCGCCGCAATTGATCGGCTTCTCCATCACGCCCATGTCCTCGTGATCGAGGGCGACGCCCCCGGTGGCAACTCCAACTGCAATCAGGCCTTTGGCCGCTGCGATCAATGCGTTCAGTCCAGCGATTGCCCGGTCGACCATGAGTGCGTCGACGTCGACTGCGTCGCCTTTGTGCCGTGCGCCAACTCCCTCGACTGTGCTCAAGGCGATGTGTGCGATGCCGAAGGCGGCCGTTGCGGGGAGTCTGTGAGCGACGCCGACTGCGACGGGTCGAAGCTATGCGCGGGTCGGATCTGCAGGGCGAGCTGCGACTCGGACAACGACTGCACGTCGATGGGCCTGCTATGCCTCAAGGATCCCGGCCATTGCGCCGAGTGCACGGCTTATTCCGACTGCGAGCCGGGCCTGGTGTGTGGCCCCGGCGGCGTCTACACGGGCGGCTATGTGCGCATGTCAACCACCTGCCAGTCAGAAATGCCGGACATTTTCGGCAGGCCAGGTGGGGCTGAAATTTCGGGAGGGATGAGACCTGGCGTCAACCGGCGGCCCGAGCACCGACGCGGCATAATTCGGGACGCGGCATTACCTGCGTGAGCGCTTGTTGCGCACCGAGAAGCTCATCGAGAAGGGCTCGATGTTCCGGCGCTCCATCGAAGGCCGGGTCGTGCTCGACATCCTGCGCACGCTGCTGCAGACCGCCGCCGCGGCCGGCGCCCCTCCGCATCAATACCTCGTCGATGTCCTCAAGGCCTCGCCACAAGACATCGAAGCGCATCCAGAGAACTACACCCCGGCCGCCTGGCTCAAGCGACAGCTTGCCGAAGACCAAGCGCCGGCCGCCTAGCCCGCGCCTTCGGTGGGGGCGGGCACGGGTTGGCCTTGAGCTGTCGCGCTCGACCTCCGCCCGGCCGCGCCGCCGGCCAGCCTCGACCCCCCGCCTGCGACCTCGCGGCTCGGGCTCGCCACAAGCTGCCGCGCTCGACCTCCGGCCAGCCTGTACGCGGCTCCCGGCCGATTCCGGCCGGGGCCCGCGTACAGGCTGGTTACGTCCAACCCGATTCTATCGAACTCGGACCGCCGCAACGGACCGCCCTACATCAACTCTCGCGCGGTCCGACTCCGATAGAACGCTTCCATTATGCAAACTTCGGGTTAATTGCCGTGGTTTTTGCACTGAACATTCGCTGCGACGGCGGTGTGTGCACGCTTGCAGGGACCGACAGGGCCACCGGATCACAGGACGGGCGCGACCTTGGTCCGCCGTCAGGCGAACCCGCCTAGCGTACATCTTGGTGCCGATCCGGGCGGTCCCCTGTGACCCCGAGGCCCTAACGCCCAACGTCCGCCCCACGACGCAGCCCTGTTGCCCGCTCAGAATTCGCATTCCTTGTCCGGCAGCATGAGGCCCTCGAGCAGTAGGCCGTCCTGGTTCGAGATGGAGAGCGCGAAGATCCGCTTTCCACCGATCTTGCCCAGCATCACATTGGCCGTGGTCCCCGCAGCCAACTCTCGGCCCAGGGCACCGCCAAGCTCCGTGATTTCTTCGGTGTCGTGCTCGGTCACCAGAGCGCCGGACTCAAAGCCAGTCGCCCAGAGCGTGCTTTCGAAGCTCCAGGCGATCGAGTCGTCGTCACCGCGAATCGAGACCCTCGCCGGCACCACCAGCTCGACTCCGCACGAGTGAAAATCACCCTCAGGTAAGGTCCTGGCAGTCGCTGGCCCTTCGGTCGCTTCGATCGTAAGCGTGATCTCGGACGTGCTACCGCTCACCGTGGGTAATAGCGCCGGGTCGATTTCGCAGTCCATGTTCGTGTTGGAAAGCCGGGATGCACATGTGTCGCTGGAGCAGTTCGGCACCCACTTGATGCGATGGATGCGCGTGCCGACAACCGCGTCGATGAGGTCCCGAGGGGAGGCTTCGAACTCTTCGATCGTTTCGTCGAGCCCGAACATGCGGATGGTGGGGGCCGGCAGGCAAGAACCCTCGATGTCGTCGGTGGCTCCCCCGCCGCATCCGCTGCCCCAGACGAGCGCGGCAAGCGCGCCCAAGACAAGAAAGCGGGCGCCCCATCTCCCCAAGCCTTCGTCCCGCCCGTGCGTTGTCATGCTCACCTCCACGTGAGGCCCGCCCCGAAAGTGCCGGCCCTGGTTCTGGGATGGCATGGCGTAGCCCCTCGAGCAACGCTTGTTCTGCAATTTCCACCACCCTAAAGTGCACGAAAATGTGCAAATTATGATGCATGACGAAAACCCTGGATGACCGCTCCAAACTGGTGTCGCGGCAGCTCATACGCAGTCTGCGCGGCCGCCGATCCCAGGCCGCCCTCAGCCGCCGCCTGGGCTATCGAACCAACGTCGTGCAGCGCTGGGAGGCCGGTCGCTGCTTTCCGACGGCTGCGCGCTTCTTTCAGATGTGTGAGCGCGTGGGCGTCGACCTCGAGGCGAGCTTCACACAGTTCCACGGGCGGCGCCCCGAGTGGCTCGATCTCCATGCGCCCGATGGGCCCCAGGCCGTGATCGCCTTGCTCCAGGGTCTGCGTGGCCGAACGCCCCTCGACGCTCGCGAGAATTGACCCACCTGTGCTCGCGAAAAGTGATCCACCCAGTGCCGAGCGAGCGTAGCGGCAGTGGATTCAGAAAAGCCGAGGTACGGCGCCTGTCACGGCGCTTGACA
>Ga0224501_10000200_pt1 | contig 55875 bp, 38 predicted proteins | sample SF_Oct11_sed_USG_4_FD_169105 | JGI IMG/M metagenome (GOLD analysis project Ga0224501, IMG submission 169105) | Sediment microbial communities from San Francisco Bay, California, United States - SF_Oct11_sed_USGS_8_1 | ecosystem: Environmental > Aquatic > Marine > Sediment | place: USA... | reverse complement strand
TTCGAGGAGAAGCATCCGTAATGATTCTGGACCAGGCCTTCAAGCCCAAGTCCCCACCTGTAGGTTCACTGCGCTTCGCTCCGTGGTCGTCACTGGACTCCATCCAGCACGCTGGATGGAGTCCAGTGACGAGATGCCGTGATTTGAAGTACCAACCTTTGCGATGGACGCAAGAGGCCCTGATAGAAGGGTGATGCTCACCTCAGAGTGAAGCACAACACGGTATCGACGACGACCGGGAGACCCGAAGAGAAGTCACGACGAGCGGAGCAAGACGATCGAACCACTTGACGTCGCGAACAGACAGAAGACGGCCGCCGTACGATCAATTGCACGGCGAATGGTGGCTTGCACCTTTGACCTTCCATTCCATAGAAGGAACCATTAGGCACCCCCAGTTTCAGCCATATCGGCACCGCATGCCACGCTGCCTACACCGCTGAGGCCCCAAACCCCCACGATCCCGCCGCCTTACAGCACGGCGGGGTCGAAAATTGGTCGTCGCCTCGGAAATTGGTCGTTGCCAGCAGCTTTGTTGGCGTGAAGAAGATTCTGGCCACCGACCCCTTCGACGCCCCCAACAACGTCAGGCCCAAAGGAGGCCGCAAGCCGACGGTGGCTGGCGGCGGCGACCGCGAGGCATACAGGAAGAAGGTCGGCGCCGTGCGAGAGTACCGCCGGCAGTACCGAGAGGCCTGGCAGAGCTTCCGCAGGGGGCTCGAAGCGACTTTCCCCGGCGGTACGCTTCTGATGCGGCACCGATACCGCCAGCCCTGCGAGCCGCTGGACTGCTGGTGGCGTGTACTGGCGTGCTGCCCAGGGGCGAAGCCGCCGCCAACCACCGGCTAGCACGGGTGGTGCATCGTTGGGGCTGTACGCGGCGGGACAGAGTGCCCGTTGTGGACCGGTGCGTCCGCGGGGCGGCTGCCGTGCACCGGAGGGGGCCTTCGGGGGGCATTGCCGTGCACCGGAGGGGGCCTTCGGGGGGCATTGCCGGTGCTCGAGCGTGGTTCGGCGCTCGAAGGCGGTGAGTTCGGACAGGCCGGCGGACGCCTCGCAGTCGCTCGGGTTGCGACTTCGGTCCCGTAACGCCACGCGAAGCAGCCCACCCTCGTGAAGTTGCGGTGGTTTCAAACCGATCGACGCTTTAGGCTGCGCAGAGCAGCGGGAGACCCACCGTGACAGCGCCGATCACCGATCACCTCGAGCAGCTCGACTCCGACTCGATTCATTTGGTGCAGCAAGCCCTGGCGTCGCTGGAGATTCCGCTCAACGCCGACGGCGTTGCGGGACCAGAGACGCGGACGGCATTGGTCGAGTTTCAGCAGCGACGCGATCTCAACGCCCACGGCCGCCTCGATGGGCAGACCGTGCTCGAACTCGGCAATGCTGCTGGCGGCTTTCTACGCAAGCACGGTGCCAAGTGGCTGGAGATCGCCAAGCGCACCGGAGCCGCGGACGTGCCGGACGCAGCGGACATGGGTGCCGAGGTGCCGGCCGCGATGAAGGGCGACGAGCCCCTTCCTGTTGCGAAGGTCGCGAAAAGCAGCGTGGCACAGACCGGCGTCGACGGGCCCCCTGGCGCCGTCTCCCCGGGGGGCGTGGTCCTCGAGCAGTTGGGGCTCGTGCGTGGCAATCCCCTGTACCTGCAGCACGCAACGGGTGCAGCCCGCGCTCTCCTGCGTACGGGCTTGCAAAAGGGAGCGAGCGACTGGGGCGATCATTGGCTGATCGGTGAAGCCGTCGCGGAAGCGCTTGGCGGTCCGTCGAGCCAGGGCGCGATCGACGGCGACGGCGGACGCGTCCTGGTCGCGCTCGAAAAGGCACTGGTGCTGCTGGACTTCGCTACTGGACGGCCTTCCGAACCCCGCGATCTGATGCAACACACAGGCGACATCGAAGCGCTGAGCCTGCTGCCCGATGACACGCTGCTGCTGGCCCGTCACGCCCGCGTCGAAGCCCATCGACTGGGCGCTGAAACGCGCAGCGTTCACCATGAGTTTCGCTGGCTCAGCGATGATTTTCGGTTCGCGCGCGTGATCTGCAGTCGTCACTCTCCCCTTTTCGCGCTGGCCCGCGAGGACGGTCGCATCGACGTGGTGCGCTTCGAGTTGAAGGAAAGCTTCGAGCAGTCCGTACTCACTTTGGTCTTTTCCTGCGAGACCGGCTTTGGCGCGCCACATTTCATGGAGTTCAGCGTCGACGGCGCGCTGATCGCGGGGGACGGCGCGCAGATCGCCCTGTGGGATAGCGACGGCACCCCGCGCGGCAAGGTACCCTGCGAAGCCGGTCAGTGGGCGACCCTCCACCCGAACCAGCAGGTGCTGCTGCTCTATACGCCTTTCGACCGGGAGCGTCCGGAGCAGCGCGCGCGGCTCACGCTCTGGGACCTTCGGCTTCGGCGAGCCGAAGTCCTGGCCGATGAGGTGGGAACCGGACCGGCCTGCTGGAACGCCGAGGGTGGCGCTGTCGTGAGCGCACAGTCCGACGCCCGGGGAAACACCCTGGTGTCGCGTCTGGTGCTGCCACGCTCGATGTATGACGCGCAGCCGGCGAGCTACGCGCCGTTTCGCAATGACGCGCCGGCCAATATCTTCGACCCCCAGGGCGCGACGCCCGACGCGCTGGGAATGCGCGCCGACGTGGACGCGCTCTGCCACGCCCTGATCAGTCGGCGCGTTTCGGCGCCGCTGTCGGTGGGGCTATTCGGCGATTGGGGTTCGGGCAAGAGTTCCTTCATCACGGCGCTGAAGTGGCGCATTGAGGAACTCACGGAGAACATCCAACGGCTGGCCCAGGAGCGGCCCGAGGCGGCGCAGCCTTTTCACGCCAAGGTTGTGCAGATCGACTTCAACGCCTGGCACTACGCCGAGGCCAACCTGTGGGCGAGTCTGGTCAATGGCATCTTCGAGGGCGTTGCCAAGGCGCTCGCAGCGCCCGAAGACCAGGCGGCGCGACAGGAGGCGATTGCGCGCACACACGCCGCGTTGGTCGACACCCTGCATCGCAACCAGCGCATCTATCGCACCACCCTGATGCAGCGCGACCGGGCCGTCCGCGACAGCCAACGACTCGAAGCCGAGGTCGACCGCCGTGCGCGTCTTGCCGCAGCCCTCGACCTGATCGACAGCTCCGAGCTGGCGGATTTGCTCAAGAGCCTGAAGCTCGAGCCGGGCGCCGTAGAGCATTGGACGAAAACGCTGCAGAAGCTGCGCGGTGGTTGGGGGCAGACCGTGCGCGCGACCCAACTGCTGCGTCACCGCTGGGGCGCGTTCGCGCTGGCCGTGGCGGCATTGGTCGTCGTGGGCGGCAGTGCCTTTGGCATGGCCCAGGGCATGATGGACATGTCGGAGCAGCACGCGCGGTTGGCGGGCGTGGGGGCCTCGCTCGTCTCGGCCGTGACCGGGGCTGTGGCCTGGCTGCGTCCGCAGCTGTCGCGCTTGCAGACCCAATGGCAGACGGCGCGCCCACTGCTCGACGCCCTGCCCGAGCTGCTCGAACGCTACGACGGAGACCTCGAGAAGCTACGCGAGGACCGACCCGCACAGCAGACCGCGCTGCGGGTCGCCCAACGTGAGCTCGAGGCCGCGCGCAAGCGATTCGGTGAAGCGCAGGCGGCCCTGAGCGCGCTCGAGTCGGGACATGCGCTCTACGAATTTGCCGACCACCGCGCCCAGGACTACCGGCGCGAGCTGGGCATCTTGTCGCAGATCCGCGACGACTTCGAGCAGCTCTCGAGGATCCTCGAGGATCAGCAGGCGCTGGGCGAGTTGACCGCCGAGCGGATGCAACAAGCCGAACGCGAGCGCGGCGGCGATCGGCACGCGCCGCCAGCGACCCGCATCATTCTCTATATCGACGACCTCGACCGCTGCCCGCCGCGTCGCGTGGTCGAGGTTCTGGAGGCGATTCACCTGCTACTGGCGACCCCGCTCTTCGTCGTGGTGACCGCGGCCGACGCCCGCTGGCTCCTCAACTGCTTGCGCTATCACTATAAAGACCTGCTGACCACTTCGGGCGACGGTCTGCAGAACGAAATCGACGAGGGCGAAGTATTCCCGGTGCGGCCGTCGCACTACCTCGAAAAGATCTTCCAGGTGCCCTACGTGGTACCGCGCATGTCAAAGGCCGGCTACGGAAAGCTGCTGGGCAGCTTGGTGGACGTCGCGGAGGCCGAGCCGGGTGCTGCGGCTGGCAGCGGCGTCGAAGCGAAGCAGGGCGCGCCGGTGACAGGCCACCGGGCCCACGAGCGACGGGGTAAAAAGGAGACCGAGCGGCATGGGCAGCCAGGCGGCGAGCGAGGTGCATACGCCGTCGAAACCCTCACACTGCCGCGGAGTGCACATCTGAGCCAACCGGTATGGAGTGACCTCCAGCACCAACAGGCCGAGCGCGCGCTCCAGCTCAGCGCCGACGAACTCGAGTTCATGGGCCGCTTGCGTCCGCTGCTATGGACTCCACGCAACGTCAAGTCATTCACCAACACCTACCTGATGCTGCGCGTGCTGCAGGCGGTCGACCTCGACACCTATCTCGCCCAGAAGCGCTATCGCGGTGCACTGCTGCTGCTGGCCCTGCAGATCGGACACCGGGACATCTTCGCGGCGCTCTTTCGGCGCCTGCAAGTGGAGGGAACGGAGTCCGTCGTGCAGCGCTTGCAGGCTGCGGTCGAGGAGGTGTGTGGCAAGCCGGCGAGCGAACAATTGGTCGACCGCGAGCACGACGACTGGCGCCGCTTGAAACAACTGGCGCTCGAAATCGAGCTGCCCGAGCCCATGGACTGCGCGCGCTACGCCAAAACCGCAGCGCTGGTACGTCGCTTCTCCTTCGGACTCTCGGTGCGCCTGTAGGCCAACCGCGGCGGCGCGCACCGCCCAGAAACCACTGGCGGACTCGCGGCGATGAAGCGTGTCATGCCGACCTGAAACGTGCCCGAGCTGAAACGTGCCAGGGCCATTTTCTTGCTTTCGCCATCGGTATTGGCCGACTCCCTGCGCACGCGGGGGCCGCACTCGCTCAAGCTGGCGACCCGGCTGCACAAACCCGCGCACGCTCGTTTGACACCAGTCTCCCAGAGCGTCGAGCGGTTTGAAATCGCCGCAACCCGCTCTCCTTCCCGAACTTAGGGCTCGCGAAAGAATAACTTCCCCCTTTGGTGCGTGACGGCGGAGTGCGGTCGGGACGGCGCCCGGAGGAGAATCCGCAGTCGTACCCGAGGTACATCGAGGAATTCTTCGAGGACGCACGGCCCGAGCGTGCCCGCCGGTGCGTGCCAAAGGGGGATGTTATTCTTTCGCGAGCCCTTACGGCCGCTTCAAACCGCTCGACGCGCTATCCCAGCGGAAAGGGCTTGGCGCCCTCGATCTCGGGCACGTCCAGCACCAGGCTTTCGCCATCGCCCAGGCGAGGAACCGTGAAGCTCGCCCGGTAGCGTTCGCGGGCGCCTTCCTCTCCGCGGTCCAAGACCGGCACTTCGATGGCGACCAGAGTGACGTCGGCGCCATCGGCTCCGATGCGCGCCAAACCGTAGCCCTGGCTGGCGGTGTCGACGAAGCGCAGGTGGTCGTTGAGCCCCGGCAGGCGTAGCGCCTCTCCTTCCGCCACATCGCCACTGTCGGCGATGGCATTGGCCGCGGCGCTGCCGTAGAGGACGAGCGCGTTGAAGTTGGGCACGGCTTTGCGCTCGCCGCCGAATTGGGTTTCGTCGTAGTTGACGACCTTGAGGATCGGCGCGACCAGCGCCTCGAGCCCCTCGCCCGCGGCGCTGCGGATGGCTCCGGCGATGGCGGTGAACATGGCCGCAGAGCTGATGCCCGCGGTGGCGAAGTCGACCATGACCGGCGTCGGGCTGTCGGCATCGTAGTCGTCGTGGACCACGCCCGCCAGGTGCGCGTGGTGGTCGCCCGACAGCGAGATCACGTTTTGGATGCCCTCGTCGCGCAAGAAGCCCATCAACTCGCGGCGCTCGGTCCCATAGCCGTCCCAGGCGTCCGGTCCCAGCATCAGGTCCTTGGGGATCAGATCGACGGCGGTGGCGTCGAGCCGCACCCGGAGCAATGGCACCGAGTTGCCCCAGAGTTTGAAGGTGGCGTCGGTGGCGCGCATTACGTCCTTGAACCACTGCTTCTGCTCGGCTCCCAGCATGGTGCCCGGCGGGCTGTCGCGGCGCACGTTCTCGAAGTTGTCGATGCTGGCGGGTGGGTCGCCGCCGTTGGCCGTGTTGCCCGCGTCGAGGGTCACCACAACGTCGAGGGGAAGTCCTCCGCGCGCCTGGAAGATCAGCGGGTTGCCTGTGGTGAGTTCCTCGGGCAGGGCGTGATCGCTGCGATAGGAGCGGTTGTCGGTGAGCACGAGTTCCAGATGGCGGCCGAAACGCAGCCGCCGATAAATGGTCAGGCTGCCCAGGGCCTTGCTGTTATTGGGCTCGTCGATATCGATGCCCTCGTCGTAGCGCACATCTTCCACTTCGACGGGGCGGAAATCGTGGGCCGCAGGTGCTACACCGTCGGCCTCTTCGGCTTCTTCCAGGATGGCGGGGATGTACTCGAACCAGGCCTGGTTGGCCGCCACGCGCCGCGATTGGGAGGGTTCGTCGGTGCTGTGCTCGGAGGTGTAATTGGCCTGCGTCTGCCAGCAGTCGTTGCTAAACTCATGGTCATCCCAGATGCACACGAAGGGCCAGCGTGCCCGCGCATCCTGCAGATCAGGATCGCCCAGGTAGCTCTTGTAGAGATGACGGTAGTCATCGACGGTCTGAGCAAAGCTGCCACCGCTTGCGGTTTCGCCCCCACCCGACGGGAAGGGCGCTACCGTTCGGGGCACGCCGTCGCGATCGATGAGGTCGACGCGCTCGAGGTCTTCGTCGAGTGCCGTCTGGAACTCTTCCCTGCGTGTCTCGTAGATGAAGTCGCCCACGTGCAGCACGAAGCGCACGCGATCGGATTCCGCGGCCTGCTCGTCGTCGTTGATCATGCGGCGATAGGCTCCGTGAAAACCGCTGGTGAAGTCCTGGCACGAAACCCACGCCAGCCCTACCGCCACGTCGTCGTCGGCTTCGGGTGCGGTCCAGGTTCGCCCCACACGGCTTTCGCCCTCGCCTGAGACAAAGCGGTAGTAATAGGTCGTCGAGGGCGAGAGCGCTTCGACTACAACGCGCAGGGTGTGATCGTGTTCGAGGCCGGCCTCCAGGGTCTGCTCGACCACCAGATCAGCAAAGCTCTCGTCGAGGGCCACCTGCAGTTCGACCATCACGCTGGACTCGCCGTCTTCGGGTTCGGCGCGGGTCCATAGCATCACCGAGTTCGGGCGCGGGTCGCCCGAGGCGACGCCCTGGGGGAAGGACACGGAAATATCCGATCCGAAGGTGCCGGCGTCGGCGGTATTTCCCGCATCGCCCATCCCGGTGGAGGCAGCGTCGTCGCCGCAGCCTGTCAATTTGCCGACGCTGGCGGTGACCACGAAGCAACCCGCCTGCTTGAGAAAGTCCCTGCGTTTCATCGATTCGCCTGTCGCCTGTTGAAAGCCCCGGCCTTGGTCTGCGCGTCCGCAATCCTGCCCCAGCGCGATCAGGGATGCCAGCGTCCAGTGTCCGCACCTTTTTGTCGTCGCGTGGTGACTAGTCATACAGGGCGATCGACCCTCTTGCGTCCGCGGGTGCGATGGGATTTCATGCCAAGCGCAAGCTCACGGTTTCGCTTCGACCCCGTGACCCCGGAAGCCGCGATGGAACGCACCAATTCGCCGCGTAGCACTCCCAGCGGCTCCCTCGCCGCCCTTGAAGCGCGTCTCGAGCGCATCGAGCGGCTCCTGGAACCGCTCGCCGCCCTGGCCGACGCGGCCATGCCCGGCAGCGCCACCCTCGTCGATACCTTTGATGACTGGGCCGGCCGCGACGGTCGCGTCGACGGGCGTGTTCGCGGCCTCGGTCAGCTTTTGCTGCAGCTATCCGAACCGCGCACCCTCGAACGGCTGACCACCCTGCTCGAGCAGGCCAATGCGCTGCCCGCCATGATCGCGACCGCCGTTGACAGCGCCGACGACGCGGTGGCCCGCGCCGCCCACGACGGCGTGCAGCTCGAGCGCGTTGTGGTCAATGTTCGCAAGCTCGTGCACGCCATGATGCGCGGGGTGGGCGACGCGGACTTCGACGCCGAGGCGCTGGCGCCGGCCTTTGCGCCGCGTACCCTGGGCGCTCTGGGGCGGCTGTCGCAGGCCGTCGTCGACGCGCGCGCGCTCAGCAGGCCCACGGGCTTTCTGGGTCTACTGCGCTCGACTTCGGATGCCCACGTCCAAAGGGCACTGGGCTTGCTGCTCGCGGTCGCGCGCGAGCTCGGTCGCAGCTTGGAAGAGGCGGAACACAAGAAACTCGCCGAGGACAATGATGGCTGAACACTACGAAGTCCTGATCGCAGGCGGCGGTAGCGCCGGAATCAGCATCGCCGCACGGCTGAGCCAGCTCGAGCGGCCACCGAGCATCGGTCTGATCGAGCCGTCCAGCAAACACTACTACCAGCCGATTTGGACCCTGATCGGAGGCGGTGTTTTCCCCAAGGAAGTCAGTGAGCGCGATGAAGCCGACTTCATCCCGGCCGGCACGACCTGGATGCAGGATGCGGTCGAGCGCTTCGAGCCGGAAAAGAACACGGTCGTCACCAAGGGCGGCAAGACCATCACCTACGGCGACCTCGTCGTCGCCCTGGGCATCCAGCTGGACTGGTCGCGCGTCAAGGGGCTCGAGGAGGCGCTGGGCAAGGACGGCGTGAGCAGCAACTACAGCTACGCCACAGTCGAAAAGACCTGGGAGTTCATCCGTGCCCTGCGCAAGGGCAAAGCCGTATTCACCTTCCCGTCGACGCCCATCAAGTGCGCCGGCGCGCCCCAGAAGATCATGTATCTGGCGGAAGAAACCTTCCGCACCGCGGGTGTGCGCGACCAGGTGCAGGTGATCTACGCCAGCGCCACTCCTTCGATCTTCGGCATTCCCAAGTACCGGATGGCGCTGGAGAAGATCGTCGCCGAGCGCGACATCGAGACGCGCTTTTCCCTGAACCTGACGGAAATCCGCGCCAAAGATCGCGTGGCGGTCTTCGAGCCCGTCGGCGGCGGCGACCTCCAGGAGATCGACTACGACTTCATCCACGTCACCCCGCCCCAGAGCGCGCCGGCGGTCGTGCGCGACAGCCCCCTGGCCGGCGACGGCGGCTGGGTGGCCGTGGACAAGCACACGCTGCAGCACGTGAAATACCCCAACGTGTGGTCCTCGGGCGACTGCAGCAGCCTACCCGTGTCCAAGACCGGCGCCGCGGTTCGCAAACAGGTTCCGGTGCTGGTAGAAAACTGGCAGGCCAAGCGCGACGGCAAGCCGCTTCGGGCCAGCTACGACGGTTACGCCTCGTGCCCGCTGGTGACCGGACGTGGCAAGTGCATCCTCGCCGAGTTCGGCTACGATGGCGCCATCATGGAGACCTTCCCCTTCGACCAGGCCCAGGAGCGCTACAGCATGTACGCGCTCAAGGCCTATGCGCTGCCGAACCTTTACTGGCACGGCATGTTGCGCGGGCGCATGTGAACTCGGGGTCAACGGGCAGGGGCGAGGTCCAACGCAGGTGCCTGCAGCTGTGGTGGATGGGGTGAAAGCGCCACAACCATGGCAAGAAGTGCGCGACGCGGTGCGTCGGGTGGACGCTGCTTTTGAAAACGCAGAGCGAAAATACAGCGGTGCCGAGATGGAGCTTCATGCGCTGCTGATGAGGTGGCAGGCCGAGCGCCTGCGTTGCAGTGGGGCTGCAGGGGCTTCGTACAGCACCATCGAGCACGCACAAGCTGGGCTCGAGAGTGCCGGGGCAAGCCCTTAGGCTAGCGTTTCGCCATTCCGGAGATTTCGCTGAAGCGCTCGACTCTCCCAGCGGCCGTGCGGCCATCACTTCGGTGCCAAACGCCCGAGCACGATTCGGCGACGCCACCTCGCTCGTTCGGCGGGGCGTACTCCGCGTCGGCTCGCCAACCGCGGCGACGCACAACTGGTTCGACGCACCATCCTTGAAGGCCGCCGGCTTCCAGACCATGATCCAGCATTGCTGAATCGTGGTCGGACATTTAGCATCCCCGCGATGTCGATAGCCGCAGACGATTGGCGATCTTCCACCTGCGCGGGCGATGCCTATCGAACGAGGGTGCGGGTGATACTCGCGTCGTTTGTGCGGGTTCTGTTGCTGTGTACGCTTGCCCTGTGCGCCTGCGATCCCTTTCACGTAGAGTTCGACAAGATCGAGCCCGCAGAGCGTTATCAGGCTGGCGAGCTGAGCGCGGCGCCCGCGGCGCCCACGCAGCTCAAGGTGATGACCTGGAACGTGAAGTTCGGAGGCGGCCGCATCGACTTTTTCTTCGACTGCTTCGGCGATCGCGTCCTGATGTCGAAGGCCGAGGTGGTGGCGAACCTGGAGGCGATCGCAGCCAAGATCCGCCAGGTCGATCCCGACCTGGTCTTTCTGCAAGAGGTGGATATCAATTCCAAGCGCGGTGCTTTCGTCAATCAGCTCCAGTGGCTGCTTGATCACACCGACCTCAACCACGGCGCCTATGGCTCCCAGTGGCGCGCCGACTTCGTTCCGAGCGACGGCCTGGGTGCGATGGACGACGGCAATGCGATTCTTTCGCGCTGGCCTCTACGCGATGCGACGCGCCTGGCACTGCCACTACGAAGCGATCAAGACGCCCTGACACGCTACTTCTACCTCCGCCGCAACATCCTGCGCGCACACTTGGAGCTTGCCGAGCGCGAGATTGCGCTGGTGGCCACCCACACCGACGCCTACGGTGACGACGGTACCAAGCTGCGGCATATCGAGGCCTTCGAAGCCGAACTCGACGCCCTCCGCGACGATGGCGCGCTGGTCATCGGCGGTGGCGACCTCAACACCTTGCCACCCGGTAGCGACAAGCAACACGATTTCCCCGACGCCGTTTGCACCGACGAGGACTTCATCGCCGACGACTACCGTGCCGAGGCCGAGTGGCTCGCGGGCCTGTACGGAAGCTACGCGCCGGCGGTTGCGCTCGAGGACTACCAGGCCGACAACGCCGCCCACTTCACCCATACGGTGGACGGGCGCGGGTTCTGGAACCGCAAGCTCGACTATCTCTTCACCAGTGGGCAATGGCAGCCGGATTCCGCGCTCACCCACCAGGACCAGGCCCGGGGCGGTATGGAGACCATGCCGCTGTCGGATCACGCACCGCTGAGCGCGGTCCTGGAGCTGCCATGAGCCGGCTGTTCGCCGCTCTTCTATGCCTGTGGGCGATCTTCTGCGGTCGCGCGCTGGCCGAGCCCCTGGTCGTATCCAGCGACAGCACTCGCACGCTGCCAGAGGGGCGCATCGAAACGGGCGTCTTTCAGCCCGTGCGCTATGGCCTCCACGACGGGCTGGAGCTGTCGAGTCATATCCTGATGCTCGTAAACCCACAGCTTCAGGCCAAGTGGCGCTTCTTCGAGCGCGGGCGCTACTCGAGCGCTGCTGTGGGGCGTCTGAGCTATCCCAAGCCGCTGCTCGATCTGCTCGCCGGGGAGGGGGCGCTGGGGCTGTTGCCCGAAGACAGCCGCGTGCCGCAGGTGCTGGTTTTGGACATGGACGCCCTGGCAACTGCCGAATGGATGCCCGAGCAGCTCTTGACCCTCAGCGCGGGCATCTCGGTCGCGCCGCGTGGCTCCGCCGAGGGCATGCCGCTGCTGGACTTTCCCTTCCTGTACGCGCGCTTCGCGGTGCTGAAGACGACCGCCGTCTACCGCGCCGGGCTGGGCTACGAGGCCATGCTCGGCGCGCGTTTTCGGCTGGCGGCCGACGTGAAGCTCTTCTTCCTGCCCGTGGTCGACGGCGGTTTCAGTCTGGAGCCGGGGCTATCTCTGCGATGGCTGCTCGCTGAGCACGTGGCGCTCGAGGCCGGTGCGCGCTTCGAGTACGCTCGCTATCCCCCCGGGATGCAGTTTCACTACCTGCCGTTCATCGATGCACTCTTCGCCTGGTGAACGCGGTTTCTTTGCGGTCCTTTGCGTCACTCGACTTCCACTCCCAGCGAATCGATATCGAGGCGGATTTGACCCAGACGCACGGGAACGCTTTGGTCGATTCTGACTTCGCTCGCCAGCTCCGCGTCGAGCAGTACGGGGAGCGATTGCTCGAGCTGGATGCGCACCGGAATCGTGCCGGCCACGGGTGCGGTGATCGTTTGCTGTATTCGAATCGGCAGGGTTTTCCGGACCGGGACGCGAAGCTTGCCCGTGACCCCCACATCCTGGTCGATCGGAATCTTCAGCGACAGCGGCACCTCGGTACGCAAGCGCGCCTTCAGGTCCTTGACCTGGACCCCGAGGGTGTCGCGCACGCGCAGCTTTTGCTTGATCGGCACTTCCATCTCGACGGGCAACTGCGCCTTTACGGGAACCTCGATGCCGAGCACGCTGGCGACCGTCGTATCCAGCGGCAGCACGGTCTTGACCTTCACCACGTCGTCGATGAAGATCTCGTCGTCGATGGGAATGCGCAGGCGGTCGATCTGAAGCTCTTTGTCGCCGAGCTTCAGATCGAGCGCAACGGTGGTGCGGATGTCCAGGACTTGCTTGACGTGGATGTCACTATCGAGTGGCACGTCGATCGTCGTGTCGATGGGCACGCTGAGCGTCTCGTCGAGCGGGATAGAGAGCGCCTTGCCGAGGCTGGCTTCGACTTCCAACTCCTTGTCGAGCTGCACCTTCACCTGTTCGCTCAGGCGTGTGACAAAGGGCACGGCGTTTTCAGTGGAAACGTGGACGCCATGACCGACGTCTATTGTGATTACGACGCGCTCGAGTGGGCCAAGCAGCCATAGGAGCAGGGCGCATAGGCCCAGGGCCAGGACCCACCACCGGGCGCGTGTCCAGGGCCGTGCCCACATTCGAGGCTGCGCGGGTGCCCGCTGCGGATCATCCTGTGTCACGGTAGCTCCCGAGTTGCGATCGTCTGTTTGCGCGGCTTCCGACGTCTCCCGTGTCGACGGGTCCCATGGCGGACAACGGTAGCCCTGCCCGCTGCCCGTGTCGCCTTTTCACCATCGCCTCTGCACGGCAATCCGGGCATCAGCCCAAATCGCCCTTGCCCCCCGGGCGCAGCTGGCCAACCATCGGCCCATGGGCCAGAAGGTTGTCGTTTTGGGCCTCGATTGCGTGCCGCCGAGCTTTCTTTTCGGGCCCCTCGGTGCGGAGCTGCCGAATCTCTCTGCGCTGGTCGAAGGCGGGCTCCACGGCGCGCTGCGTTCGTGCGCGCCGCCGATTACGGTGCCGGCCTGGAGCTGTATGTTCAGCGGTCGCGACCCGGGTGAACTCGGACTCTACGGTTTTCGCACACGGGAAGCCGGCGCCGTGACCCAGCGCGTGGTCCACAGTGGCGATGTGCTGGGGGCGCGCGTCTGGGATCGCGTGGGGGCGGCCGGCGGGCGCACACTTTCGCTTTTCGTGCCGCCGAGCCATCCGCCACCGCCGATCGAGGGCGCTTTGGTTTCATGTTTGCTGACGCCGGGTGCCGACAGCATTTTTACCGAGCCGCGACGACTCGGCTCCGAGCTGCGCGCACGCTTTGGCGACTACCGCATGGACGTGGCGGACTTTCGCAAGCTCGACGGCGCCGCGCTCATCGCCGAGCTGTCGACCATGACCGCCCAGCACTTCGACATCGCGCGCTACCTCTACACGCGGGAGCAGCCCGACCTGATGCTGATGGTGGAAGTCGGCACCGACCGCCTGCACCACGGTTGCTATCATCTGCTCGATCCCGATAGCCCCGCCCACGATGGGAGCGATCCCCTGCGCGAAGCCGCCGTCGACTACTACCGAACCCTCGATCGTCAGGTGGGCGAGTTCTTGTCTTCGCTGCAGCCGGGCACCGCCGTGATCGTGGCCAGCGATCACGGCGCCCGGCCCTTGCACGGTGCCATCGCTGTCAACCAGTGGTTGATGGAGCAGGGATACCTTTGCTTTGAGGAAGAGCCCACGGAAGTCACCCCAGCGGCAGCGCTGTCGATCGACTGGGCGCGCACGCGGGCTTGGGCCGAGGGCGGCTACTACGCGCGCATTCATTTGAATCGGGTCGGGCGCGAGCCCCGCGGCATCGTCGCCGAGGCCGATTTCGAGGCCGAACTCGAAGCCCTATCCGAGGCGCTGGGCGCGCTGCCTGGTCGCGATGGCGAGGTGCTGTCCCACCGCCTGCTGCGTCCCCAGCAGCACTACCGCGCCTGCCGCGGCCAACCGCCGGACCTGATGGCATTCTTCGGAGATTTGGACTATCGGGCGATCGCGACGGTCGGTCCGGCCGGCCGCTACCCGATCGTGCAGGAGCATAACGACAGCGGCCCCGACGCCTGCAATCACGATTGGGACGGCGTCTTCGTTCTGGCCGGTGCCCGCGGGCAGCGGCGCGGAGTTTTGGAGGGCGCGGCGATTTACGATGTGCACCAGACGATCTTGGGCCTGATGGGCATCGACACGCGCGAGGATCTGCTGGGTGTCGACCGCAGCCGAGGCGAGCTTCGGGGAGCCGCCGGGCCGTGAACCGGGCACCGCGAGGTGCCCACAGCTTGCTCGTGGGTTTGGACGGCGGCGACCTGGCGTTGATCGAACGCCTGGGCGCCCGGCGCCTGCCGAACCTCTTTGCCGCCATGGAGCGTGGCGCGTGGGCGGCAATGCGCGTTTTGCAGCCGCCTGCCACGCTGCCCAATTGGACGACGCTATTGACGGCTCTGGGTCCGGGCGAGCACGGTGTCTTCGACTTCACCACCCGTAGCGACTATCGCGTGCGCTTTACGGGCGGCAGCGTGCGCGCGGCGCCCACCTTCGCAGCCCGTCTCGATGCCCTCGGCAAGCGCTGCGCTTGCCTCTTCTTTCCCGCCACCTATCCCCCCGAACGCCTGCGTCACGGCGCCTTCATCAGCGGCTGGGACTCGCCGGTGGCCTTCAGCGCCGATGGCAGTTTCGTGTGGCCGCCCAGCCTGCACGCCGAACTCGAGGCCCGCTTCGGCCCCCATCGTTTCGATGACGTCGATGAGTTCGCCGCCGATTCGCCCCACTGGCATGCGGCCTTGCCCGACGCCCTGATCGCCCGCATCGAACGTCGCGCCGAGCTGGCCGTGCAGCTTTTGTCGAGGCAGCGCTGGGATCTCTTCGCGGTCTACTTCGGCGAGAGCGACACCGCCAGCCATCACCTGTGGTCGTTGTTCGACGTCGACTCTCCGCGCCATCCAAGGGGCACAGGCCCCTTCCTGCGCGAGGCGCTGCCGCGCGTGTATGAGGCGCTCGACCGGGCCCTGGGCCGCCTGCTCGAGGCCGCTGGTGGCGATGGGGTGGAACTGACGGTGGCCAGCGATCACGGCTTCGGCGGTGCCTCCGACAAGGTGCTCTACCTGAATAACGCGCTCGAAGCGGCCGGGGTCCTGCGCCATCAGCGGGCCGGAGCCCGCGCCGAGCTGCTCTCGGGCCTCAAGCACACGGCCCTGCGCCGGTTGCCTCCACGCCTTCGCGAAGAGATCTTTCGCGCCGCCGGCAGCTGGCTGCCGAGCTGGCTGGAATCGCGCGTGCGCTTCGGAAGCATCGACATGGAGCACACGCTGGCGTTTAGCGATGAGTTGAATTATTTCCCGGCCATCCATTACAACCTGCGGGGCCGCGAAAGCCGTGGCCAGCTCGTCTCCACGGAGCGAGCGAGGCTGCGCGAGCGCATCGAGGGAGTTCTCGGGGATCTGCGCGATCCCGACACGGGGCGCCCGGTCTTGCGCGCGCTGCACGCCCGCGAGGAACTCTACGCGGGGACCTTCGTGGAACGGGCGCCAGATCTGATCGTGGAACTCGAACTCGACCGCGGCTACAGCTACAACGTGATGCCGTCGGCGAGCGCTGCCGAGTACGGCCCGGCGTCGGCGATCTTCGGGCGCATCCCGCCGGCCGAGTACCTCGGTCGCAAGGGCCGCAGCTTGGCGGGCAGCCACCGCAGCCGCGGCCTCTTCGTGGCGGCGGGCCCGCAGGTCGAGTCCATGGGGCGCATCGAGGCTTCGGTGGAAGATGCGGCGGTCACCGTGCTCGCACGGCTGGGCGTGGCCCCGCCCTCCGGCAGCCGCGGCCGGCGGCTTACGCTGGGGGCGGCCCTCGCAACGGCCGAGCTCGTGGCCCCCGAGGTCGAGCCCAGGGTCGCGGCGGCGCGCGATTCCGCCGGCGAGGCCAGCGTGGCCGCCCGCCTGCGCGCCCTGGGGTACATCGAGTGAGCGAGCGGGGTCTGAGCCTCCACATCGCAGCCCTGCCATTCCCGAGCCCCCAGGGAACCCAGGCGGTGCTCGCCACGATGCTGCGGGCGCTCAACGCCCATGACCGCACAGCAGCCCTGTTCTGTTACGCCCACGGTCAACAACGACCCGGGCCGCCGCCTCCCTTTCCCATCTACCGCAGCGGAACCATCCCGGGCGTGACGCCACTGCGTTCGGGGCCCCATCCGGGCAAGCTGCTGCTCGACGCGCGCCTGTCGCTGCAGCTACCCGCGCTCGAGCGACGCCTGGAGCCCGAGTTGCTCGTCGCCCACCATGTGGAAGCCGCGCTCGCAACGCTGCCGTCGCGCAGGCTTCGCATCTTCTTCGCCCACACCGATCTCGGCGCCGAGCTGCCCCATTACGTGCCCCGCTACGCATCCAAGGCACTCGGTCTGCCGGCGCGCCTCTCGGGCGCCGCACTCGACGCCTTTCTCCTGCGCCGCTTCGATGCGGTGGCCACCGTCTCGCCGCTCCTGGCTTCGCGGCTGAAGCGGCTTGCCCCAAACGCGAGCATCACCCCGCTACCGCTGCCCTGGCCGGTTGATCCCGATGGGCCGCCGTGTCACGACGAAACCCAGCGCGCCCTGTGCTTGAGCGCCCGTCGCCTCCTCGCTCTGCCCGAGAGCGGCGCGCTTCTGCTCTATGCGGGCAATCTCGATGGATACCAGGGTTGGCAATCGTTGCTCGATGCCCTGGCGCTGCTCGCATCGCGTCAAAGTGATGTCCATCTGCTCATCGCCAGCGACAGCGACGGGCGCCCCGTGCTGCAGGCCGCCAGGCGACGCGGGCTCGCAGGGCGCGTGCACCTGCGCAAGCTCGGCGACGAGCTGCTGCGCGTGCAGCTGCATCGAGCCGCCCAGCTCGCGCTGGTGCCAAGGCGCGCGCCCGGCGGTCTACCCATCAAGTTGCTCGATGCCATGGGGCGCGGCCTGGCCACCGTCGCCACGGTGCGCGCCACGGCCGGCCTGCCAGTTCAACATGCAGTTGAAATGGTCAAAGATGATGATGTCCATGCGATGGCCGCAGCCGTTCACGCGCTGCTCGCCGATGCGCCAAGGCGTCGTGAGCTGGGCACTGCCGCACAGCGTCACATCCGCGATCACCACAGCGAGGCGGGCTTTGCACGCGCCTTTCGTGAGCTGGCCGAGGAAGCGCGGGCCAGACGCAAATTTTTGTAGCGCGTCAGAACGGAAGATCAGTGGGGGCGCGGATAATTTTCCGCATGTGGGCGTGGCTACTACCATGGGCCACGTCGGCTCGTTGGTCGACCTTCCGCGATGCTCGAAGAAAACCTCCAACGCCACGACTTGGGCAGCCGCTTCGTTACGTTGCAGCCGGCCTGCGATCCATTCGACGCCCTGCGCAAGCTGCTGCTCGGAGCCACTCCAGGCCCGCGCCAGCTGCCGGCATTCGCCGACCTCGTCGCCGGCGTCAGTGCCCTCGCTTCGGGACGTCGCAACCGCGTGATCCTGCCGCTCGGGGCCGAACCCATCGAGTATGCGCTTTTACGTCGCGGTCCGCGTTTGCTCATCGATTGCTACAGCACCGAGGGCTCACCCACGGTGTACTTGCGCGAGCGCGCCATCGCCCTGCGCGAGCTACTCGACGCCTGCACCGTGGCCGGTCGCGCCATGGCCGAGCTGGAGAGCGGTGAAGTCAACGGCGCCGCCCTGCACAAGCTCTGCGATCGCCTGCGCGCGACGCAGTTGGCCAGCGACCCCCATGCCGAGGTCGCCTCCGTGGCTTGTAGCGGTGGCAGTCTGACCGACCCCGGACCGCAGATTCCGCTGGCCTTCGGCTTCGAAGCCATGATTCGACCCTCGGTGGATCAGGCCACCGCCAGCCACGCCTTCGACGATGTTCACGCCCTGCTCTTCGAAGGCCGGCTGTGGACGTTCTGTGGCGGCAGCCAGCGCACCATCTTCGAGGGGCCCATCGTGCTCGCTGCCCAGCGCATGGTGGCTGCCGTGCGCGCTCTGATCGACGCCTGGCAGGCCGATCGCAACGTGCACGTGCGTCTGCGCAGCGGCAGTTTTTCCATCGCCGTGCGGCGCTCGCGCGGTGAACCCGTGCGGCTGACCCTGAACAGCGGCCGTGAGCAGAGCCTGACCTGGCCGCTGCTCGACGTCGACCAAGCGGCGTTGCCGATTCTGCGCCTGGCTTCGGACCTGATGCGCAAGTTGATCTCGGTCGACCGCCGTCAGACCCACAACCTGCGAGTCAAAGCCCTGCGCGCCGAGATCCGCAAGCTCCGCCGCATCATCCGCTCGCGCGACCGTCTCGACGGTTTCGAAAACCAGGATCCGGAGCGCTTGAGGTTGTCGGAGCCCGAGCCCGACAGGCGTGTGCACGAGACGCCGGCCAGCGAGCTGAAAGTCGAGCGCCGCACGCGCCTGCGCTACACCGAGCGCTGGAGCGCCGAGGTCGATGGGCTCGACGCCGGCAGTTCGTTTCTGGTCGATGATCGGCTGATCATCTCGAGTCAGAAGATGACGTTGGCCCTGTCGCGCGGCGACGGCGAGGTGCTGTGGTCGCAGCCCAGCGCCGGAAGCAGCGCCGCGCTCATCGGCGGCAGCCTGATCCGCCACCTGCCCGAAGGCGAGCTGGAGCTGCTCGACGTGGAGGATGGTGAGGTATACGCCCGCTGTCCGATCGCGACTTCCGGCAGTGGCGTGCAGGGCGCGATCTTCGCGGGCGGCGGTGAGCTGCCGCCGGTGGCGATCGTGCCCGAGGCGCGCCAGCGTCTGGCGGCGGTGGATCTGCGCACCGGTCAGCCGCGCTGGAACGTGCGCGCGCGGGGCCAGGGCGAAGTCAACCTGGTGTGCAAGGGCCGGGTGCTGGTGGTCACTTCCGGTCATGGCACGGTGGATGCGCTCGACGTGGCCAGCGGCGAGCTGGTGTGGCGTTTCAGCGAGAGCGTGCGCTTTTCGCTGCCGGCGGCCATCAGTGGGCGTGTGGTGGTGGCGGTGGCCGGCGAGCCTGGCGGTGGTGGCGGTGCGGTCTATGCCATCGATCTCTTCAGCGGGCGGCTGCTGTGGCAACGACCGCTGCCGGCGGCGCCCAGCCGCGAGCCGGTCGCCGACGAGGGCACGGTGCTGGTGCCCTTTGGGCGCTCGCGCAGTGCGCGGCTTCTGGCACTTGAACCCAAAAGTGGTCATACCCGCTTCAGCTGTTCCGACCCCGGCCTCGACAACGGCGCCCAGGTGCTTTGGACCCAGGACGCGGCCATCATCAACACCCCTGCCGGCCGTGTGCTCTGCCTCGATCTCGAAAGCGGTGAGACGCGCTGGAAGCGGGCCCTGGCCAATCCCCTGACCGACGACGTGCCGCGCAAGCTCGAGCCGATCTTGCACGAGGGCGCCCTCTACGTGCCCAGCGCCCAGCTGCACGTACTCAATCCCGACGACGGCGAAGAGCTGACGCGGGTGTCGTGCGATCTGGTGCCCGATGGGCTCCTGGTCGATGAGCGCGGCTGGTTCTACGTGGCCGAGGAGAGCGGCCACCTGCGCGCCTACGCGGCGGCACCGCATCTTTCGCTGGTGCGATGACCGGCTTGTCAGAGATCTGGGAGGATGTGATGACGTGCTTGCGTTTCAAGAGCCTATTGCTCGGGCTGACCGGTTCATTCGTGCTGGCGTGCTCCAGCCCGGCACCGGAGGTCTCCCCGGCCCCAGCTCAGGAGCCCGCAGCCGAGCCCGCACAACCCCCGGCGCCCGCCGCCGAGCCGGCACAGGCCCCGGAGCCCGCCGCCGAGCCCACGCCAGCCCAGGCTGAAGAGCCCGCTGCCGCCGAAGCCCCTGGAGCCATCGAGGCCGCCGCAGTAGCCCCCCCCAAGCCCGCAGCGCCGTCGCCGAAGACCTCGCGCCCGTCCTCGAAGTCTGCAGCTGCCGAAGCCAAGCCCGCCGAAGCCGAAGCCGAAGCCAAGCCCGCCGAAGCTCCTGCCGCCAAGGCGCCCGAGGCCTGTGGCGACGACGATCAACCGCCCTGTCCGCTGCAGGGCTGGATGGACAAAAACCTGCAGGCCCCGATGGAAGCCGGCAGTGCCGCGAAGCTGGCGGCGGGCATGCGCCGCGCCGCCAAGCTCTCGCCCGATGCCAGCTGGAACGGCGGCGACAAGGGCTGGGTCACCATCGCCAACGAGGGCGCCAAGCTCGCCGATGCTGGGGACATGGCTGGGGTCAAAAAAACCTGCAAGGGCTGCCACAAGGCCTGGCGCAAGAAGTACAAGGCCCAGTACCGAACGCGACCGGTCCCCTGAAGCGCTGGGGCGCGCCGCTACAGCGACTTCATGTGGGCCACCAGGTGGTCCAGCTGTTCGGGGCTGAGCTGCGAGGTGGTGCCGTGGGCGTCGCCACCTCCGCTGCGTGCCCGCCCGCCGACGGCAGCGCGTCTGCGCATCGGTGGCCCGAATTTTTTGAGTACGCGCCATGACGGTCGCCCCCACCCGGTGCATGCTCACGCCATGCGACAGCAGCCCGACGCTCCGACGTGGTTGGCATGGCCGCTGGGGAGGACCCTTGCGCTCGTGCTGTTGACCAGTGCCTGCAATACCTTCGACGACGCGCCAGACGCGGGTCTCTCGGGCGGCGCGCAACCCGGCTTTGGTGGATCAGTGGTTGCTGTCACCCCAAGCGGTTCGGTCATGGCTCCCAGCTCGCCGTTCGGCGCCGGGTCTGTCGACCCGATCCCCGGAGCGCAGCCGACCCCCGACCTCGCGACCGCTTGCGGCAACGGCATCCTCGACCCCGGCGAGAGTTGCGAGCCAGCGCTCGCCATCGGCGACAGCTGCGAGCACCAGGGCTACGACGGCGGTGAACTCCGCTGTTTATCTCTCAGTTGCATGTTCGACACCAGCGGCTGCGGCGCACCGCTCGAGCGCTGTCCCTTCGACCCCACCGAGCAAGATGGAGAAGGCTGCAGCGAGCGGGGACGGCTGTGTTGGAGTTCCAGTTCGTCGCTGGCCACGGCGCTGTGCGAGTGCGTTACCAAAACCGGTGACGACGACGGGGGCGCCTTGGCTGAGGAAGACGCCGGCAGCGGCCCGGGCAGCCTGCGCTGGCGGTGCGAGCGCCGCAGCGCGGCTCTTTGAGCGGTCGCCACAGGCGGGCTTGACCGGCACGCGCGAATCTGCCAGGGCAACGCCATGACGACGCGAGACGGCGTGGCGGTGGCCGCCATCCAGATGACGTCCACCGGCGACGTGGAGGCCAACCTCGAGTCGGCGCTTGCGCTGAGTGCTGCGGCGGCCGACGACGGTGCGGCACTGATCGTGCTGCCCGAGTGCTTCGCCTACCTGGGCCCCGAGGAGGGCAAGCTCGCCATCGCCGAGCCCCTGCCGGGCGGCGGCCCCATTCTTGCACGCCTGAGCGCCTTCGCCGCCGAACGAGGTGTGGAGCTTTTGCTCGGCGGTTTCTGGGAGCGCGCTGAGGATCCGGCGCGCGTGCGCAACGCCTGCGTGCATCTGGACCAAAGCGGTCAGGTGCGCGCGGTCTACCGCAAGATCCACCTCTTCGACGTGGACCTGGCCGACGGCACCAAGCTCGAGGAGTCGGCCACGGTGGAGGCCGGCAGCGAGCCGGTGGTCACCGACAGCGCCCTGGGGCGCCTGGGTTTGAGCGTCTGCTACGACCTGCGCTTTCCCGAACTGTACCGCGCCCTGGTCGACCGCGGCGCCATCGCCCTGGCGGTGCCGGCGGCCTTCACCCTGACCACGGGCAAGGACCACTGGCACGTGCTGTTGCGCGCCCGCGCCATCGAAGCCCAGTGTTACGTCATCGCCGCCGCCCAGACCGGCCACCACTACGGCCCCCGCGTCAGCTACGGCCACGCCCTGATCTGCGATCCCTGGGGCACGGTGATCTCCGAGTGTGGCGAGGGTCCCGGCTACGCCCTCGCGCGCGTCGATGCCGCGCGCGTCGATGCCGTACGCAGGCAGGTGCCGAGCCTGCAGCACCGCCGCTTGCGATAACAAACTATAAGTTATGTGCTGGGCATTCGGCCACGGATCACCCGCGGTTTGCCCGCGCGATAGCAGTAGAGCGGTACCTTCGGATCGTCGCACCGGGCGTCTTGCATCACCTGGCGCAGCACGAAGGCGGTGACGTCGATGATGCGCAGCGTCAGCGCTTCCTCGATGCCGAACCAGGCCAGCTCCAGCAATTCGCCATTGCCCACGAGTTCACCGTGGGCGTCGGCTTGCTCGGCGCAGAAGAAGCGCGCGTGGTAGCGGATGGGGCTGCGCGCTGGCGTGATGGCACGGGCCAGGTAACGCACGCAGGACAGTTCTGGCAGCAGCTGACCGTCCTCGACGCGACCAAAGCACAGGCCGGTCTCCTCGTAGGTCTCGCGCAGTGCCGCCACCGCCAGGGCCCGTGCGCGGCGCGGGCTGCTTTCATGCTCGAGTGCCCGCCGCACCCCCGGGCGCAGCTCGCCCAGGGCGCGGGCGTCGGCGTCGCCGCGGTCGACGGAGCCGCCGGGGAAGACCCAGACGTTGGGCATGAAGCGTCCCTTGGGTTCACGCCGGCCGAGTAGGACTTGGGCCTCGGGGCCGCGCCCCCGAACGATCACCAGGCTGGCGGCGTCTTTGGGGCGTGCGGGCTTCAAAAGATCTTGCGCTCGCGCTTTTCGATCAGCTCGGGCAACTCGCTGAGGTTGACGGTGACGGTGGCGCGCATGGCGTCATCCCACTCGGCGAACTCGTCGAGCCGCACCGGGCGCGAGGTGCGGCGGTAGCCCTTTTTGCCCACCGAGACGCGAATGTCGCCCTGCAGGTGGCCGAGTTCGAGGGTGGCCGGCGAGGTGGCGGTCCTGTCGCCCACCTGGACCTCGGCGCCGCTGGGGGTCGTCTCCACCGTCAGCACGAAGGGCAGCGGCTCGAGCCTGAAGCGCACCGGCAGCGGCCTGCGCAGGATCATGGTCTTCTTGGTGAGCGTCGCATAGCCCGGAGCGCGCACCGCGATCTCGGCCTCGCGGTCGAGCGGCAGGTCGAGGTGGGTGGGCGTGGTACCGACCACGCGCCCGCCCATCACGATGTCGGCACCGCGCGGCACCGAAGTGATGTTGACGCTGACCCAGGCCTTGGGCGGCGGCTCGACCACTGCCGCGTCGGGGCCGGTGGCCGGGGCCGCGTCGGGGGCCGCGGCGGCCGTGGGCTGCGGCTCGGCTTGCGCCACGGCGGGTTTGGGGGCGCTGGCGGCGGCGGGCTCTGACGCGGGTTCGGGTCCGGGTCCGGCACCCTGAGGCAAAAGTCCCTGCTGCATGGCGAAGAAGCCACCGCCCGCCAAGGCCAGCAGCAGCAAAAAGCCGCCCAGCAGCGGGCCGGAGCGCTTCGCGCCTGCGGCAGCCGGGCCGGGGGCCGCCTCGGGGAGGTCGTCGAGACCGTCCTCGTAGCGTTCCAACAGGTCTGCATCGAGGGCCATGGGCGGCGGCGGGGGCACCGAAGAGGTGCCGAAGAGATCGGCCTCGCCGAATTCCCCCTCCCCCTTGCCGTCGAACTCGCCGTCGAATTTGACCCTCAAGGCGTGCTGGCTGCCCTCCTCGCGCACTGCGCCTGCGAAGGGATCGATATCGCCGGTGTCGCCCCAACCCCCGTCGTCGTCAGCGGCATCCTCGAAGGAGCTGACGGAGGCCTGCAGCGTATCGTGCTCGAGGGCGGCGGGTTCTGGGGCTGTGGCTGTGGCTGGCCGCTCGTCGTCGTTGAGCGAACCGAAGGCCTCATCCATCTCGTCGCGCTCGGGTTCGTGGGCCGCGACGGTGTCGTACATCTCGGTGTCGTCGCCGACGGCGGCGGCCGCGATCGGCGACGGAGCACCGGACTCGGCCACCGCGGGCCCTAGCGGGCTGCCGAGCTCCTCCGACATCAGGTCGCTAAAGAGCTGGTCGACGCCGTCATCGATGGCCGCGGCATCGGCGGCGCCGTCGAAGAGTGAGCCCGAAGTACTCGTCTTCGCCTGGGCCGGTGCCGGCGAGGAGAAGAAGCCCTGTTCGGCAATAGCCGGCCCGGGCGCGGACTCGCGCCCCTTGGGCGGCCTACTGAACGGCCCGGGCGCGGACTCGCGCCCCTTGGGCGGCCTACTGAACGGCCCGGGCGCGGACTCGCGCCCCTTGGGCGCACCGCTGAACGGCCCGGCGGCGGGGGGGGCAGCCGCTGGGGGGCCGGCCGCTGGGGATGGGGCCGCGATCGGCGCCGCTGCCTTCCGCGGTGTGATGGGCAGGGCCGGCGGTGCTGCCCGGCGGGGCGCCACCGGCGGTGACAGAGGCGCGATATCCGCCGGCACGGCCGGGGCTCGGGGCACCGCAACGCCGCCGCGGGCCGGGGGCGTCGCGGCTTTTTCAGGCGGAAAAAAGGAGCTGCGCAAGGCCTCCCGCTCCGGCAGCGGCGGCGGTTCGGACGTGGCGATGGGCGCGCTGGAAAAGAGACCGGGAGGAGCCGTCACCCGCGCTGGTTCGGGAGCCGGATCCCTGGGTGCGGCGACGGCTTTCCCGGGTGCCGTCACCGTCGGCGCTGCCGCTTGGGGCGCGGCCGCGGCCGGACGTGCGGCCGTTTGTGCGGGCGCGGCGGCGGCGGTGGGGGGGCTCGTGGGCGGCGCCAGCTCGGCCCCCACTTGGTGCTCGAAGCGGCTGCGTTCGCCGCCGCGGGCGGCGATGGCGCGCTCGACCACGGCCCGGCTCTCAGTGCTGAGCTTGAGAAATTTCAGCCCCATGCCCGGCGGATGCCCCGGCTCGGCCTGCTGGGTGCGGCGCCAGGCCACCCGTCCCACGCCCGAAAGTACCGGCTCACCGCTCTGCAGCAGGAACTCGAATTTTAGCGGTGCGCCGGCCGCGGGAGGCTTCGCCGTCTTGACGAAAATGCCGTCACGGCTGAGGTCGAGCGCGTACTGCTCGATGAAGGCATCGACCGTGGCGCTCTTGTACTTGACCTTGAGCAGCGGCGGTGCGCGCTTGCCCTTGGGCGGGGCGGCCATGGGCGGAGTATTTCGCATCGGATGTGCATCGGTAAAGGGCGAAACCCGTTTCGGGCACATCTAGGTCGTGGCGGTCACAGTAGCCGCAGCACCGCCGGGGCGGCCATGGGCCAGTCCATTTCCAGGCGCGGCAGGGCGTTCGGCGGGGCCGTGGTGGTCGCGACCAGGCGTCCCCGAATCCGATCGGGTGCCAATTCGATGACGCTGAGGGCGACGCAGCAAAAGCCTGCGCCCAAGGCCGCCAGCAGCGCTCGAAGCCAGGCTGCGGCATCGCCTGTTGCGACCTCGATGGGCAAAACCTGCAACGGGCTGCAGGTCTCTTCGCGGGGCTCCAGCCGCCGCGCCAGCGCCATGCCCAGGGCTGCCAGTTGTTCGGGGCGATCGCCACCTGCGACCTCCAGCCTCGAGCCGCCCGCCCGCGTCTTGATCGAAGGTGGCGCCGCCGCGCGTGCCGGAGGGCCGCCGAGGCGTTCGAGGGTGCCGGCGTAGGCGCCTGCGAGTTCCGGTGCCACCTGCAGCAGTGGCGCCAGTGCGAAGGCGCGCTCGTGCAGGTGCGGATGGGGCAGCCGGAGCTGGGGCGTATCGCAGGGCTCGGGGCCCCATAAAAGGTCCAGATCGATCACCCGTGACCCCCAGCGCTCCCCGCGCACGCGCCCCAGCTGCGCCTCGATGGCGAGCATCGTGTCCAACAGCTCGGGAGCCGAAAGCTCGCTCCGCAGGCGCAGGGCCGCGTTGCAGTAGCGTGGCTGGGGCGGGCCGACCGCGGCGCTGTCGAAGAGGTTCGAGGTTGCGACCAGGTGGCAGCGAGGCTGAGCGGCGAGCAGCTGCGTCGCTGCCTGCAGTGTCGCCTGCAGCGAGCCCAGGTTGGCGCCCAGGCCGACGATGAAATCCCGGCAGCGGAGGTTCGGATCCATGATCGCGGTGGCGATCGTGCCGTGATCGGCGCTGGCTGCAAGCAGTGGCTCAGCCTCGCGAGGTTGTGTCGCCTTCAAACCGGTTTTACTCCCCATATCCACGGGCGCAAGAAGGTCAGAATGATCCCGTCCCGACGCCCATGGACAGATCTGCGCTGCAAAAATTTCGAGAGTTCATTTTGCGAACCCTCAGCCGACCCGCGCAGCGATCAGGGCCTGCTCTATGCGCAACTGCGGCGCAGCCCCGCAGGCCTCGAGGCGGCGCTACGGAACATGCGGATACGAACCGCTCCCAGCCCGCATCGGCGCAACCTCCTGATTCTCGTCGATCAATTCGAGGAGATCTTCCGCCATCACGAGCGCAAGGATCCCGAGGAGGCCTATGCCTTCGTGTCGATGTTGCTGCACTCGACGACGATTGGCACCTCCAACGTCTACGTGCTGATGACGATTGGGTCGGATTGGCTGGGCAAGTGATCCGTCTTTCCGGGTCTTCCGGAAGCGATCAACAAGAATCAGTTTCTTGTCCCGCGCCTCGATGGGGACCAGATGCGTGAGGCCATCGAAAGCCCCATCGAGGTTCGAGGCTGCTCAATCGATCCTCTCGGGTCGACCACCGTGCCGGCTTTGTCGCTGTGACGGGCGCGGTAGGCGAGTTGTCGGCGGCGGCTGGGAGTTTCCCGTCTCCCCACAGTCCGTCACGCCGCTCAGCGACACCAACGCTCGACTCTTTTGCTGCAGGCAGCGCGGAGTCGTGGTGGTCATCTGCCGGCACTGTGACCGGGGCAGCTGTGGGGTGCTGTGCAGGCTGACGACCCGGCGCGCGGAAACGAGAAGGGACGCGTCGAGCGCTCGGTGCGCTACGTCAGCCCCGCGCTGCTTGTCATCGACGAACTCGATTACCTCCGCTGCGACGTAATCAGCCTGTAGGCGGGCCCCGGCCGGAATCGGCCGGGAGCCGCCTACAGGCCGGTTACTTTGTATCGAGCACGTATTTCATGGCCCTGGCGGCCCTTTCCGTGTGCGTGTACCGCGACCCACGCCCCCCGTGCGGAGGCCCCGGCCGAGGCCCGGGCCTCCGCGCTGCGCATCAAGCGGCCTTGGCGTCAGCCTGCTCGGCCGCCTTCGCAGCCGGACTCGCGGCCTTCAACCCACCGTGCAGTCGGTCGCTGAGGTTTTGGTCAGCCAGCAGCACCTCGCGCATGCGCTCGCGCCCCTGTGCCAAGCTTTGCCCATCTAGCGAGTAGTAGCTACCGCGCTTTTCGAGCAGTCCCGCCTCAACCGCATGGTCGATGAGCTCACCGACGCCGTCGATGCCTTCGCCGTAGCGAATGTCGAGCTCGGTGGTGGCAAACGGGGGCGCGAGCTTGTTTTTGACGACCTTGACGCGGGTGCGGTTGCCACGGACTTCTTCGCCGACCTTGAGGGCGCCGATGCGGCGGATGTCGAGGCGCATGGAGGCGTAGTATTTGAGCGCGTGGCCGCCGGTGGTGGTCTCGGGTGAGCCGTAGGTGACGCCGATTTTCATGCGCAGCTGGTTGATGAACATGATGGCGGTTTCAGCCCGGTGGGCCAGACCCGTGATCTTGCGCAGGGCCTTGCTCATCAGGCGCGCTTGCAGGCCCACCTGCTGGTCGCCCATTTCGCCTTCGATTTCAGCCTTGGGTACCAGCGCCGCGACGGAGTCGACGACGATGAGGTCAAGGGCGTTGCTGCGCACGAGCATTTCCAGGATGTCCAAAGCTTGCTCGCCGGTGTCGGGTTGGCTGACCAGCAGTTGAGAGGCGTCGACACCCAGGGCCTTGGCGTAGTGAACGTCGAGGGCATGCTCGGCATCGATAAAGGCGGCGACGCCGCCGGCACGCTGGGTTTCGGCGATGGCATGCAAGGTGAGCGTGGTCTTGCCGCTGGCTTCGGGGCCGTAGATTTCGATGACGCGGCCGCGGGGGTAGCCGCCGCAGCCCAGGGCGCGATCGAGGGAGGGAGAGCCGGTGGGGATCGCCGGCACATCCTGGGCCTGGTTTTCGCCCAGACGCATGATCGAGCCCTTGCCGTAGGCTTTTTCGATGCCGCTGACGGCCTGGTCGATGCTTCGCTTCTTTTCTTTGCTGAACATGGGGGATTCTCCTGGAGATATTGTCTGTGAGTTGAACGGCTAGAGATGAGGCACCAGCGGTGCCCGAAAATTGTTGTCGCGAGCGCGTTCAGCGCGAGGTGGCGACGGCCGGGACGCGCGCGCGGGCGGGGGGCTCGGGGCGGTCGAGCAGGCGGTACTGGACGGCTTCGGCCACGTGGTCGGGGCGCACGATTTCGCTTTGCTCGAGGTCGGCAAGCGTGCGGCTGACGCGCAGGACTTTGTCGTAGGCGCGCAGGCTCAGCTGTAGCTTCTGCATCGCCCGGTGCAGCAGCGAGCGGGCCTCGGGCTCCAGGGCGTCGGCCAGGCGCTGCTGGGGGGTGCGGCGGTCAGCGCCGTGCTTTTTTCGCTCGCTGGCGACGCGCAGGCCGGCGTAGTCGCGGGCCGCGATGACGCGCGCCCGCACCTGGACAGAATCTTCTAGAGGCTCGCGGCATTCGAGCTGCTCGACGTCGATGGCCGGCAGCGCCACGTGCAGGTCGAAACGGTCGAGCAGGGGCCCCGAGATGCGTGCGCGGTAGCTGTCGATGCGGTCAGGGCCGCAGCGGCAGATGCGTTTTTTGTGGCCATGGTAGCCGCAGGGGCAGGGATTCATGGCGGCGACGATCAGGGGATTGGCCGGCATCACGGCCCGGTCGCGCACGCGCACGACCTCGGCCAGGCCGGCTTCCATCACCGGGCGCAGCGACTCCAGGGCGTTGCGGCGGAACTCGGGTAGCTCGTCCAAAAAGAGCACGCCGCGGTGGGCCAGGGTGACTTCGCCGGGGCGGATGGGGTCGCCGCCGCCGACCAGGGCCGCATCGCTGCAGCTGTGGTGGGGGGCGCGGAAGGGGCGGCGCTGGCGGCGCGCGCTGGGGCTGATGAAGCCGGCGGCGGAGGCGATGGTGGCGATCTCGAGGGCTTCGTGGCGCTCGGGCAGGGGCAGGATACCCGGCAGCCTCCGCGCCAGCATGGTCTTGCCGGTGCCGGGCGGGCCGATCATCAGCAGGTTGTGGTTGCCGGCGGCGGCGATCTCCAGGGCGCGTTTGGCCCCATGCTGACCGCGCACGTCGCAAAGATCGGCGCCGTCGTCGTCGGTCGGTGCGCCGAGCCGGGGCGGCAAGGCGAGCTGGCCTTCGGCGCCGAGGAACGCGACCACTTCGCGCAGGTGGGCGGCGCAGCGCACTTCCATGCCCGCAACCAGCTCCGACCAGGCCGAGTCGCCGTCAGGCACGATGGCCGCGGCCAGCCCGCGCGCCTGGGCGCCGCGCAGCTGGGGCAACAGGCCGCGCACCGGGCGCAGGTGGCCGTCGAGGGAGAGCTCACCAATGATCAGCGTCTCGGCCAGCTTGTTGGGCGCGCACATGCCGCACTGGGCCAACAGCGCGATGGCGATGGCCAGGTCGAAGGCCGAGCCGGTCTTGCGCAGGTCGGCGGGCGCCAGGTTCACCACGAAGCGCTGCTCGGGCAGGGCGTAGCCGGCATTCATGAGGGCCGCCTGCACGCGCACGCGGCTTTCGCGCACGGCCGCCTCGGGCAGGCCGACGACATCGAAACCGGGTAGACCGCGGATGGGGCTGACCTCGACCTGGACCCCACGGGCTTCGATGCCGCTGAGGGTTCCGGATTGTACGGGGCTGATCATGAGCCCGGCCTATTTCAAACGCCGTGCCGAAAATCGCGATCAATGATTTCAAGCACTTACGAGCGCCAGGACGCTCCCAGAAGCGGCGGCCGCCGGCGGAAGGGTGGCGGCCGCCACCCCCGCCACCCCCCAAAACGCGACGGGCCGCGCACCAGGAGAGGTGCACGGCCCGTGCTGTGGAATCCCGCGGGCGGGCTCAGCCGCTGCCGCAGGTGGGGTTGACGCAGATCGGGCTGCCGTTGGGACGGGTTTCCGGATCGGCGGTTTCCGACAGTGTCGGACCGCGGTCGTCGCAGACCCAGGCGGCCGGGCAGTCGGCGTCGGTGGAGCAGGACCTGACGCAGACGTTCAGCTTCGGGTGGCAGAACATTGTGGTGTCGTCAGTGCCGTCGGCCAGGCGCACAGCGCAGGCCGCGTCGTCGGTGACCTCGCGGCCGTTGATCACCACGTCCTTGCAGGGATCACCCACCGAGGGCTGCTCGATGCCCGGCGTCACGTCGGTGCGGTTGTCGGCCAAGGTCTGGGCCTCGTTCAAGCACTCGAGCTTGACCGTGACACCGGTGGGCGGTTTGGCCTTGGGCGTGAAGGCCACCCGCTGCTTCTCGTCGCCGGTGCACTCCTTCATGACCTCCTCGGAGAAGTTGTCGTAGTACCAGCCCTCGTTGTCGCCTTCCTTGCTGGCGCCCGTCGTGTCGCCCACGACCGACAGCTGAGCGACGGTGCAAACCTGACCGCCCTTGTCGGAGACGGTGTCGCGACCTTCGGGCACCCGGAGGAACTCCCAGCCCTGCTGACCACAGGTGGTCGGGGTGTTGGCCGGCGCCTGGTTGGGCGGCGGCAGCTCCCAGACCACGTTGCAGCCGACGAAGCCGTCGCTGTTGCGCACCAGCGGGCGCGGCAGGCAGACGGCGCCGAGCTGCTTGGCGATGACCTCGATGATGGCGTCCATGGCGGGGCCGAAGTCATCCTGGCAGATCGACTGGATGACGCCGTTTTCGCCGAAGCGCTGGGCGACCTCCACGAAACGCCGCGGCGGGTAGGCCTTGCCGTTATCGGTGACGCAGGAGGGGGTGAGGTTGCCGCCCTGCTCGGGCGTGCGCGTGGGGTCCGGAACCTCCTGCATGCGTTGGTCAGCCAGGATCGTGGCGTAGTGGTTGTCGCGCGAGGCCTGGTCGCCAAAATCGATCCTGGACAGGGCCTCGGACGAGACCAGGTCCGGGGGCACGCCGGCGATGGCAGCGAAAATCACCAGGTTCTCTTGGCCCGGACGCAGGGCGCGGAAGCCGTTGACGTAGCGATCGAGGTCGTAGAGGTTCTGCTTGTTGTGGAAGCAGCGCAGGTTCAGGTCCTGCATCGCCAGCGGGTCGCCCGGCGGTAGGTATTGCTCGGGCGTGAAGTGGCGGGTGTCAGCCGAGGAGCAGTCCTCCTCGTCGGTGACCATGACGATGGCGATGAGCGAGATGCCCTGCACCGGGTCGTTGCGCAGGAAGCCGTTGTTCTCGCGGTCGCCGTGACCGAAACGGCCGAAGCCGGCGGCGTCGCCCAGGAAGAGGATGCGGTTTTCGGCGAACGGCAGGCCTGTCGCCGGGTCGATGTCGGTCTCGGGCCACAGCGCCTTGAGGCCGGCTTCCAGCTGCTGCTCGAAGCCGCAGCCCTCGGTGCCGAGCGACGCGATACAGCCGAAATCGCTGGCCGCCTGCTCGGGCGTGTTGACGCCGGCGGTGTAGGAGATGAAGGGCGGGTAGCTCGTCTGGCAACCGGTGGCGCCGGGACCGGGAATCGAGTTCATGATGCCGTCGTCGCCCAGGCCCTCGCAGCCGGGGATGCCCTGGATGCCCACCAGGCCCATGTCCGAGGAAACGACGCCCAGGTGCAGGTCCTTGGCGGGGGGGAAGTCGTTCATGCCGTCGAAGTCGCGGTCGCCGCTGGCCAAGACCTGGACCAGCTTCGGAAACTCGCGGGCCAGGGCCACCTGCTCCTCGCGCATCGACCCGGAGTTATCGACCACGAACAGCAGGTCGACCTTGTCGATGTTGGTGACCGCGATCTCGGCGACGACGCCGGAGACCAGGCACGGGTTGAGCGGCTTGAGCTTGCGCTCGAGGCAACCGCCGAGGGCCAGCGCCATGGCAACGACAGCTACGCACATCTGCGCATACCGGCTGCGTGCTGAAAACATCATCGCTCCTCCGTTTGAATCACTGCTTGAGCCAGTGCTTGAACCATTACCTGCGAACCCCCGCTCGGGACGCTCCATCCTGGATTTGAATCGCGACATCTTCCGTAATCCCTCGTGGATCGTTCGTATCGCCGATCCTTGTCAAAACCTGCCGTGGGCACGACGTCAGCGCGGCTCACTCCGGTCACCATCCCCTGCGCTGAAAACACAGGAGCCAGCATTCCCAGGGCCCATCGGCCCATACCTTAGTGCTCACGCGCTGCCAAGATCAATCGTTGCACAGCTAAAAATCCAAGCGTTTCTGCGCCTTTCCAGCGCCTCGGGACGGCGATGGGCGAACGCAAACCGACTCGATGCAAGTTACAGGCCAGTTCTGCGGCTACCAATTGTCGGAAATTTCGGCGCCACTTGCCTACATGGTGCCAACTTCGTTGTCGACTACCCGCAACAAGCTTGCCGATCGCACAGCGAGGCACTTGCTGGGCTCCGGGTCCGCCGAAGCGCGAGAAAATGTTTGTGTGGCCTGCAAAATATGCGTTGCTTGCCGGCAATTTTTGCACATACTCAGTGGACGGTGCGGGAAGGGATGCGACGGCGGTGAGCAAAGTCCTGGTCGTCGACGATGAAGACAGCATCCGGCTGGTGCTGGAAACGCTGCTGGCCAAGCACGGCTACGAAGTTGCGCTGGCCTCCGACGGCAAGCAGGCCCTGGGCATGCTCGAGCGCTTCGGCCCCGACTTCGTGCTGGCGGACGTGCGCATGCCGGGCATTGGCGGCATCGAGCTGTGCAAACTGATCGGCGCCCGCAACGCCGGCACCACCGTAATCGTGATGAGCGCCTACGGCTCGCTGGAGCAGGCCCTCGAGGCGATCAAGTCCGGCGCCTACGACTACATCTCCAAGCCGTTCAAACAGGACGAGGTGCTTTTGACGCTGGCCAAGGCCGAGGAGCGGTTGGCCCTGCAGCGCGAAAACCGGGCCCTACGCGCCGCTGCCCGCCGCGACCGCAGCGGGCCGCTGCTGATGGGCAAGAGCGGGCCCATCGAGCGCGTGCGCCAGCTGATCGACAAGGTGGCCGAGTACCGCACCACCGTCTTGATTCAGGGCGAGAGCGGCACCGGCAAGGAGCTGGTGGCCCGGGCGCTGCACACCGGCAGTCCCTGGGCCGACAAGCCGTTCGTAGCCATCAACTGCGGGGCGATCCCGGCGACGCTGATGGAGAGCGAGCTGTTCGGCCACAAGCGCGGCGCCTTCACCGACGCCCACCACGACAAGCCCGGCATCTTTCGCGAGGCCGACGGCGGCACGCTCTTTCTGGACGAGATCGGAGAGCTCGACCTTTCGCTGCAAGTGAAGCTGCTGCGGGCGCTGCAGGAAGGGGTGGTGCGGCCCCTGGGCGCCACCCAGGACGTGGCCGTGCAGGTGCGGGTGGTGGCCGCAAGCGTCCAGGAACTGGCGCGCGAGGTCGAGGCCGGGCGCTTCCGCGAAGACCTCTATTACCGGCTCAACGTGCTGCAGATCACGGTGCCGCCCCTGCGCGATCGCTCCGACGACATCCCGCTGCTCATCGACCACTTCATCGCCCGCAACAACGCCCGCCTGGGAACTCACATCGAGGGCATCGAACCTGCGGCCCGCAAGCTGCTGGTCGGCTACCACTGGCCAGGCAACGTGCGCGAGCTGGAGAATATGATCGAGCGCGCTGTGGTGCTGTCGGAGGGCCCGCGCCTGGGCGTCGACGACCTGCCCGAGCGCGTGCAGGACACCCCGGACGTGGTGGCGCGGGTGCTGCGCAGCGGCGAGCTTTCGATCAAGCAGGCGGCGCGCACGGTGGAGCAGGCGCTGATCACCAAGGCCCTCGAAAAGACCCGCGGCAACCGCACCGCCGCAGCCAAGCTGCTCGAGATCAGCCACCGGGCGCTGCTGTACAAGATCAAGGACTACGGTCTGAATTAGGCACCGCCGCAAAGGGCGCGCGCCCTTTGCCCCGTTGCAGCAAAGCGGCGACGAGTTGCTGTCGACGCCCCCCCCGTATGACTATGTCGCGCGTCATGGATTGGCGGGTCTCACTCTTCTCCTGGAGTTTACTGGTCTTTGCTGTCGGCCATGGTTTCGCGCAATTCGACTTCGGCTGGGGGCTGCTGCGAGGAGGATCGCTGATCGCGTGCATGGTCGTGGGCCTCTCGCTGGCTCGCGCCCGCCGCTCCTCGGTAACGCCCCTCGTGTTGCCGCGCGCGGCGCGGCAGGCAGTGGCGTTGTTCGTGGTTCTGTCGCTGGCATACCACGCCTACGCAGCGGCGGACTGGAATCGCAGGACCCACGAGGCCGATATCATCAAGCTCGATCAAGGGCAGACGCTCTACCGCGCGCTTCGCCATTTTCCGGAGGTCAATCCCTACGCGCGCGGGGTGCTGCTGGACCCGAAGTACTATATCCAGCTCATCCAGCGGCACTATCACAGCGGGTGCCTGCACTTTCCCGTGGAGCCGCCGGCTCGGGAGGCCCCTGCGAGCGAACACGAGCGCTGGCGCCGGCAGATGCTGCAGCTGGCGACGCGTCTGTGGTGGCAGGACGACCTGCACGCCGCCCAACAGCTCATGCCGCGCGTGGAGTCGCGCCTCGCTTGTGCCGACGCGGCCCTCGGGTTCGACAGCCTGGGGTTCAAATATGGTCCGCTGACCCTGGCCACCTTTGCCCCCGGCGTCGCCCTGTTCGGGAAGGTCGGCGTGTTCGTCACCCAGGACCTGTTGTTCGCCCTGATCTGCGGCCTGGTCTGGCTGGCCGCGCGAGTGCGAGCCGGTGCCCATACGGGCGTGCACTGGCTCGCACTCGCACTGCTGCTCTCGGTGCCCATGCTCCGCGACAACCTGTTGCGCACCTCCGCGCTCGATGGCACCGCGACGGTGTTGTGCCTGGCAGCCCTGTGGCTCTGGCTGCGCGGCCACGGGGCCGTGGTGGCCATGCTGCTGGGCTGCGCCGTGGGTGCCAAGCTACTGCCGACACTGCTCTACCTCCCTTTGTTGTTGACTCTGCCCAGGCGCTGTTGGCTGCTGTTCGCGGCCTGCGCCATCACGCCCTATCTGCCCTTCCTGGTTTGGGACGCTCGAGGTCTATTCGACAATGTCGTCATGTTTCCGCTGACACGAGGCGGCAACACCACGTCACTGGCGTTCTACCTTCCGGCCTGGGCTCGCCCGCTGCACGCCGCGGCCTTCGCGGTGGTCATGCTCGGCTTCCTCGCGCGCGCCGCGCGTGCTCGCTTCGCGGTGCGGCCTTTCATGGACTACCTACTCGTCGCCCACATGGCCTTGTTGGCCGGCTCACAGATCCTGCACAACAATTACAGCGTCTGGTTCGGCCCGCTCCTGGCCCTTTTCGTGGTGGAACTCACGCCGGCACCCGAACGACGCGTGGGGCACAGGAGCGGAGACCCGAACTGCGAGGGTGGGGCCGCGCTGCAGTCCCATGTCGGACGGGCGTCGAGCCCTTGACCGCCCTTGGCTTTCCGGACCCAGGACTTTCGATGGGGTTATGACGTCCACCGGCCGATCGCGAGCGGTCGGTTTCCGTCGGCGGGTGGACTTGCCCATGCCCCCGGGCTCGGTCTGCCCGTTTCAGGCCGTGTTCGAGTCGGGGGCTCCCCGGGCGCGAGCGGCATCACGCACCGCTGCCACTCGACAGCCGCTCGCGCTTGGCGTCATGCTGCCAGCGCGCGTCGGCCCGCCCGCGCGCACAAGCCCGTGGCCCAAGGACTCGCACGCACCCTCGACCGGCTGGGCCAGCGCATCAGCCGCCATCGGCCCGATCCGCTGACGAGCGTGGCGCTGACGGTGCCGGTCTTCGTGCTCTACCACCTGGGCATCCTGCTGCTGGACAAGCGCAACGGCGTCGACTGGTTGTCGGAGTTGACGCTGCAGTTGCTCGACCGCAGCGTGCTCGGCTATGTGGCGGTGACACTGGGGCTGGGCGCGGCGCTTTTGACTTCGATGTGGCTTTTGCGCTCGCGCGGGCGGCTGCGGCCGGTGGCGCTGGTGCCGATCTTGGTCGAGAGCGTGCTGTGGGCGCTGGCGATGCTGGCCTCGGTGGGCTGGGCCACGGCGCGCATGGAGGCGGCTTTGGTCAGCGGGTTGGCAGCCGACCTGGCGACCAGCCTCACGCCCCTCGAGAAGCTGGTGATGGCGGCCGGCGCCGGTTTTCACGAGGAATTGATGTTTCGCGTGCTGCTGGTCTCGGGCGTGGCGCGGCTGTCGATGCGCGTTGGTTCCGTCTCCGCCCTGCGCGCTTTCACCCTGAGCGTGCTGATCTCGGCGCTGGCCTTTGCCGCCGTGCATCACCTGGGCCCGCTGGGCGAGCCGCTGTCCCTGGAGGCGCTGATCTTTCGCAGCCTGGCGGGCGTATTTCTGGCGCTGCTGTACCTGGCGCGGGGCTTCGCCGTGGCCGTCTACACCCACACCATCTACGACCTGATGGTCTTCTTCGTGCTGCGGTGACGACAGTCCGTTCGAAGCTCTGGCCCTGGATCGCACTGGCGGCCACGGCACCGGCTGTGGCCATGGCCCAACCACCCGCGACGCCCGCGGGCGACTGGCTGCGACTGCTGCCCGACTGCGACCCGGCGCCTTCGCCTCCAGCCCAGGCCGCCCTGCGCTATCCGCGCCCGGGCCTGCCGGCCCTCGTGCACGCGGGCGCCACCCTGGTGGTGCGCGTGGCCCTGCCCACGGCGCTGACGCCGCCCCCGGGCGTGCAGCAAGACCGGGTGCTGGTCGGCTGGCACGCAGAACTGCGTGGCGGCGGCCTGCCGCTGGATCCCGGCCTCAGCCCCGACGCCCACCGCCATCCGCTTTCGGTCTACGGCGTGCGCCCCGACGCCGCCCGCTCCATGGTCTACCGGGCGCGCATCGCCGTGCCCGCTTGGGTCGCGCCCGGCAGCTACGAGCTGCGGCTGAGCCTGCCCGACCAGGAGCTGCCGCTTTCGGGCGGCCCCGTGCGCGTGTTGGCCCCCGGGAGTGGGGCGCGCGTCGGGCGCGGCCCGGGGCCGGCGCAATCCGGGCAGGCGGCGCTGCTGCCGGTGGATCTGTGGCTGGCAGGTGAAGCGCCAGCGCCCGCCGCCCTGGGTGTGAGACCGGCGCCAGCGCTCGAGGTCGAGGCCGGCGCCTTCGCGCTGCAGCTGGGCCCGCGGCTTTGGATTTCGGGGCACTGCGACGACCGGCGCTTGCCGTTCGAGGCCGGCGCCCGGGCCGTCGCCGCCGCCGAGGGCCTGGAGCTGACCCGCTCGCCGCCGGCCGGGAGCGCGACCGGGGCGGGCCAGGCCCCGCTGCAGGTGGCGCGCGGTGAGGGCTGGCTGCGGCTGTCGCTGCCAGCGGCGGCCGGGACGCCGCTGGAGCTGCCGATCCTGGCCCGCGCCGACGGCCGCGCCATCGCCGTCGAAGGCGCCTCCATCGACTGGTATCCGGCCTCGGCCGTGGGCGCGGCGGCCGCCTCCGAGCCCCTGATCGTCGGCCTCGTACGGCTCGAGCCGGGCGCGCGCGTGCGGCTGTCGCGACGGCCCGGCGCTGCGCTCAGCCCCCGGCTGACGACCCGACCCCTGCGCCCCCACAGCGGCCAGACCCTGGAAGTGCTGCCACCTGCGGGCGCTGCCGGGACCATGGCGCCGCGCCTGGCCCTGAACTTCGGTGGCGGTCGCACCGCCTTTGGCCGGGCGGCGGTGCGCCATCGGGTGCTGCGCCCGGGCCTCCATGCCGTGACCGGCCTGGCGATCACCGGCGACGGCCGGGTGGGAAAGGTGCGCCACGAGATCGAGGTCGCGTCGCCCACCGCGGGCAGCTGCGGCGTGGGGCGTTCGGGGGCGCGCCCGGGGCCCGGCCTGGCTTGCGCCATGGCCGGCGTGGCCAGCCTGGGGCTGATGCTGCGGCGGCGCAGACGGCGCCGAAAATGAAGTGACGGGGAAAAAATCGGGAATAGAATGCCGCCGCTCCGGAGTAAGGACTGCGGATCAAAGGCCACCCGTATGCGTTCCACCCTCCTGACCCTCGCCCTTTGCTCGGCCGCCGTCGCAGGCGGCTGCGCGCGCCAGACGATTCCCAATACCCACGTCGAAGACACGGCTGAAAACCGCGAAATCGTCGAATTCATGGAGCAATACCGGAACGCGGTGGAGCAGCGGGACGTGGGGGCGCTGATGCGCATGGCCTCCAAGGACTACTTCGACGACATGGGCACCCCCAGCGGCGCCGACGACATGGACTACGAAGCGCTGCGCGCGAGCCTGGGGCGCCTGCGCAACGAGGTGATCGCGGCCCGCTACCAGATCAGCTACCGCGGCCTGACCTGGATCCCCGAGGATCGGGTGCTGGTGGACGTGGTCTACACGGGCTGGTTCAAGGTCGACACGCCCGAGGGCCCCCAGTGGCGCCGGCGCCTGGAGCCGCACCGGCTGGTGGTGGCCCGGCGCGACGAGCGCTACCTGATCCTCTCCGGCATGTAGTTCCCGCCCAGCTCAAGAAGCGCGAGCACGCCCGAATCGGTTGAACCCCCGGGCGCTGCCACGCTACCTTTAACGGCCCAGCGCTTCGCCTCGCGCCCCGGTCCGGGGCCGTTGGCCTCGCAGCACCACAGCAGGGCGCACGAGCGACGGAACTATGGGCGAGAGCGACGGCTCCAGGAAACAACTCGGCAAGATCCTGCTGCAGCAAAAGCTCGTCAGCGCGGGCGAGCTGCAGGAGATGCTGGAGGAGCAACGGCGCGACCCGGGGCATCGGCTGGCCTCGGCAGCGGCGCGCGCCGGCCGCCTGAGCATGCAACAGGCGCTCGAGGCCCTGGCCAAGCAACATGACGTGGCGCCCATCGATCTTTCCATCGTGGTGGTGCCGCTGTCGCTGCTAACGCTGATCCCCGAGGAGATCGCGCGCGAGCATCTGGTCTTTCCCCTGCGCGCCGAGGGCGAATCCCTGCGCCTGGCCATGGCCTCCCCCGACCGCGGCGAGGTGATCGAAGAGGTGGAATTCCTGACGGCCAAGAAGGTCGTGCCCTACGTGGCCCTGGGCGACGTGCTGACCGAGGTCATCGACTACGCCTACGACGCCGACCGCCGCGGGCTGGCTTTCTACATCGGCGCGTTCGCCACCGACGACAGCCTCGGCGACGCCCACGGGCAGGCCGAGCGGGCGCCCGAGCCGCTGCGCGCCAAGCCCGAAAGCGGGCGCAAGCGCAGCAATGCCTGGTCGAGTGCCGAAACGCGCGCGCCCCATGCCGAAGACGAGCTCGACGAGGCCTTCCAGCCCCAGCCGCGCTCTTCGGCGCCGCCGCCGATGCCGCCCCCCGACCCTTCCGCCCGCGTGCTGCTGGCCGACGCCGACGACGGCGCGCGCGCGGCGCTGTGCGCGGCCCTGACGGAACTGGGCGTGAACGTGAGCGAGAGCCGCGACGGCGTCGAGACCCTGGAGCGGGTGCGCGACGACGGGCCGCGGCTGTTGGTGGTCGACCTGGAGCTGCCCTCGGTGCGCGGCCTCGACATCTGCCGGCGCCTGCGCGCGAGCCCGCGCTTCGAAAGTCTGGCCATCGCGGTCGTCACCGGCCCCGGCGCAGGCGGTTGGCGCCTGGGGGAGGACCTGCGGGAAAACTTCGGCGTCGAGCACGTCTTTGAAAAACCCCTCGACGGGCCGCAGGTGGCGCGCGTGCTCAGGCTCTTGCTCGAGGGTCAACGCCCCCCGAGCGAGCCACCGCCGCTTTCGGAAGCCTCCCAGGTGCGCCGCGACGCGGCCATGGCGGCGTTCGAAAAGGGCGACCTGAACGCCGCCATCGCCGCCCTGGCCGATGCCGCCGACGCCGATCCCGGCGCCTTCGAGCTGAGGTACCACCTGGGCCTGCTGCACGGACGCCGCGACGACCTCTTCGGCGCCATCGCCGCCCTGGAAGCGGCCATCGCGCTGCAGCCGCGCCATTTTGCGGCGCTCAAAAACCTCGCCGTGGTCTACCAGCGCGCCGGCTTCCGCCACAGCGCCCACGGGATCTGGCAACGGGCCCTGTGCTGCGTCGACGACGAGCAGACCCGACAGACCATCAAGGAGCACATGGCGAGCTTGCTCTAGCCCGGATGCCTATTCCATGCGTGACTGCGGCCTGCGGGCTTCGGTCCGTGGCCGTCCGACGACTGCTATCGGCGATGAAATTTCTCTGCAATCACTGCAAGGCGAAGTACCAGATCGCGGACGAGAAGGTCGCCGGTCGCACCCTGCGCATGACCTGCAGGCAGTGTCAGGGCGAGATCGTGATCCGCGGCGACCAGCCTGGCGCCGCGACGGCCTACCAATCGCTGTCGGGCGCGGGCATGGCGCCGGCGGTCGACGTGCTCGGTGCGGGCTTCAACCAACAGCTATCGGCCCAGGCGATGCCCGCGGTGGCACCGGCGAGCCACGCCGGCGCAGCCCAGTGGCACGTGGCCATCAACGATGTGCCGGTGGGACCCATGTCCCGCCACGAGGTGGCCGCCAAGATCGCCGCCGGCGCCGTCGACGCCGAGAGCCTGGCCTGGCGCGAGGGGCTCGACGACTGGCTGCCCGTGCGCCACCTGCCCGAGCTGTCGGGCCTACTGACCCAGGCGGCCGCCGCTTCGCAGCAGATCGCGGCGCTGGCACCGCCGCCGCCGATCCAATCGCTGATGCCCGAGCAGCGCGCCGCCGCCGCCGCCCCCATCGGTGGACGCGGTGGCCTGGTGCCGAGCTACGGCCCCGAGGAGTGGGCCGCGCCGCCCCTGGAGACCAATCCCTCCCAGGTCACCCACAACCCGCTGATGGAGCCGACCGGGCGCAGCCAACCGAATATGGCGCTGATCTTCGCGCTCTTCGGCGGCTTCGCCTTTTTGATGTCGGCGATGGCCATTTTTGGTGCCCGCATGTTGCGCGACGATCCCCAGCCGCCGCCAGCGCCCATCGCAGAGGCCACTCCCGAGGCGCCACCTCCCACGCTCGAGCTCGAAGACCAAGCCCCTGAAGAGCCCGAGCAAGAGGTGGAGGAGATGGTGATCGGACTCGAAGATGTCGAGCACGAGTCCGCGCCGCAGCGGTCGGGTACGCGCAAACCCAAAGAAGGCGGTAATAAAAAGCAGTTGACCGAAGCGCAAAAAGCCATGCTGGCGCGCATGGGCGGCGGGTTGGACGAGGAGATCGGAAAACTCAATACCGCCGGAGGTTCCGGCTCGAATCGACGCAAGGCCGGCAGCGGCGAGCTGACCGCCGCCCAGATCTCCAAGGTCGTGCTGCGCGGCAAACGCAACCTGCAGCGCTGCTACGAAACGGCGGTGCGCAGCAGCGGCTCCGACGACACGATTCGCCTCGACGTGGTCCTGACGGTGGCCGAGTCGGGCAACGTGAAGTCGGTGAAGGTCAAGGGCCAGGGCCTGCCGGGCATGTCGCGCTGCATCGAGCGCACCGTGCGCGGCTGGCGCTTTCCGGCCTCGGGCAGCGAGAGCCAGCCGCAGTTTCCGCTGGTCTTTCAGCCGGGGGGCTGAGCCTTCATTCCCCCGGCCGTTCGGGCAGCGGGGCGCTGGCGGCCAGGTCGTCGAGCGCGCTCTTGCGCCGACTCAGGCGCCGGTATAACTCGTAGCCGCCCACGAGTAGAACGCAAACAGCGGTGGTCTCCACCATGTGGCGCGTGATGAAGGCCATGATGGGCGCGATCCACTGGCTGAGCGCATCGCCGAGCAGGTAGGTGATGGAGCACCACATGATCTGGCCGACGGCGGCGACGGGCAGCATGATTCTCATGGGCATTCGCACCACGCCCGCGAGCGCACAGAAGGGCGGCCCCGGCACGACGAAGAGCGCCACCACGCCGGCGCGGCGAAAAATGCGCTCGAAGAAGCGTGCGAGCCGGCCCAGGCGCCGCGAGCGGCCTTCGAGCCAGGCGAGGCCTTCGTCGCCGTTGATGTGGCCCAGGTAATAGGCGAGCACGCCCACCAGCAGGCGACGGCTGGCGGCCACCAGCACGAAAGGCAGCATCTCGGTGACCGTGGCCGCCATCACCAGATGCCGACCCAGGGGGCTCAAGCCGATCAGCAACAGCGGGGCGTGCACCAGGAGCGCCGGCGCGAAGGCCGCGCCCAGGGCCCCGGTGGCCACCACGGCCGCCAAAATGCCGAAGATCCAGGGCAATTGTTCGCGCCGGGGGGTCACGGCGGCGAGTATGGCACAGGGCAGAGGTCCGCGCCGGAGCGCCGTCTCAGCGCTCGAGCATACGCGAGCTCACCTGCCGCGGGGGATGCACCCAGATGACCTGGCCACCGCGCTTCCAGGCGCGATCGTGGGTCTGCTGCATGTAGAGCTGCAACAGGCGCTGCCGGGCGGCGGCGAGCTGGACGCCCATGGCCTGCCTGGCGTCTGCGGCGTCCTTGGGGTTCCTGGTTTCTTTGCCGGAAGCCGAGGCTGGCGCTTCAACCGCAGTCGTCGGCTGTGTCTGCACGGCGGACCTTGCGGCACAACCGCCGACCAGGGCTGCTGCGAGCAATGTCGCCACGAGGTCGCTGCCTCGCATCATGCCTAGAAGTTAGCACCAGCCCCGCAGGCGCGCCCGCCGCTGCCGTCGGCGTCGACGTCGATGACCTCGACGTCCAGCTGGCAAGCGCTCTGGCCGCCGTGGCCATCGCGCAGCACCATCCACAGCTGCTCACAGCCGGGCTCGGCGGGCAGCCGCCAACGATCGTTGCGCAGGGGCGCCTCGGTCAGACCCTCGTCGAGGCGACCGGCGCTGACGAAGTAGCCATAGAAGGCGCGCTCCTGTCGCTCGCTGAGCTCACCGCGGGCATCGATGATGCGGTAGGACTCGAGCCAATCCTCACCGTCGCCAGCGACGATGGGCGCAATTTCAATCCGCTCCCCGGCTCTCGCCCGCACGGGCTCGCCGGAGACGGCGCGGCAGTGGAAGGGCGTGGCGGCGTCGGTCTCGATCTCGAGATCTCCGAAGTCGAAGTGGGGCGGCGGTGGATTGTGGTGGGGCCTGGGGTTTTCGCTGACCAAAACGCGCTTGATCGCCCGCAAAACACCCCCGTCTGTTTCGATGCGGGCCTCGACCAGCAGCGGCAGCCCAACTTGACTACGGATGAGTTCGACTGTTTCGGGCGGAAGCACCGAGCCGAGCACCGCCGCCGCCAGCTCGAGATCGCCGAAGAGGGCCGCCGACAGCGCCGCCGGCAGCTCGACCTCGGCGCCCTCCCCCAGCTCGAGACCACCCTCGGCACCGCAGCCCTGGCCGCTTTCGGCGCCGCCGCTTTCTCCCTCGTCGAATTGGCGGCTGCCCACGATGGCAAAGAAGCCGCCACAGACGCGAAAGCGAGCGCGACCGGGCGCTCCACCGGCGGTGAGGATCGAGAGCGTCGCGCTCTGACCCGGGGCTATCTCGGGTGGTTCGGCCACCAGCGACAGCACCCGCGGTCGATCGATGAGATGGGGCTCGGCGAAGTCCGGCACGCCGGTGCACGACAACAGCAGCGGCAACAGCGCGGCCATCGCTGGCAGGGTTCGGTGGCAGCAAGGGTGCCTCATCGCAGCTGTCCTCGAATGCCGATGGTCGGCAGGAAGGGCAAGCCGGGCAAGGCGGCCCGGCGGCTGAAGTCGTATTCGTAAAGGTAGCCCTCGGCGTTCTGGGCGTTGTAGGCGTTGATGATGTCAAGGAAAACGCTGCCGTCGAAGGGGCCCAGGGCGACTTCCCGATCGAAGCGCAGGTCCAGCTGATGAAAGGTGGGCAGGCGCGTGCTCTTGCCGGATGGATCGCTGATGAATTCGTCGGCGTCGAGGTCGTAGACCAGGTTGGCGCCGTCGGGGTCGGCGCGGAAGTCGCTGGTGGGCCGGCCGCTGGCGAGGGTGTAGCGGGCGCCGAAGCGGTAGGCGCCGAGCTTGTAGCTGGCCGCCAGGTTGAGCACGTGGGTCTGGTCGAAGATGAAGGGCTGCTTCTTGCCGCCTTCGAGATAGCGCTCGGAGCGGCTGAGGGTGTAGGAGAGCCAGCCGAAGAGACCTTCCTGGGCGCGGCGCCTAAGCAATAACTCCCAGCCATAGGCGCGGCCCTCGCCATCGTCGCGCACGAAGCTGAGCACGGGATTGCCCTCGTCGTCGGTCTGGGGACGGCTGGAATTGCGCGGCAGCTGCCACATCAGGTTGTAGAAGAGGGTGGTGTCGATTTCCAGATGAAAGGGAAGCTTCAGCTCGGCGCCGACGCTGTTTTGTAGCGCGCGGCTGGGCGACAGCGCCGGATTGCCGTAGGTACGCGTGAGCTGAAAGGGGATCGGAGGTTGGCCGAAGAGCCCGCTGCCGGCCTTCAGCGTCAGTTGCTCGCGCAGCTTGGCCCGAAGCACCGTCCGTGGGTCGAGCAGCCAGGTGGAGACGTCGCCGTAGCGCAGGCGCTCGGCACGCAACCCGAGCACCCACTCCAGCGGCCCCGGCCGCACGACCTGCTCCAGGTAGGGCGCCACGCTGAGTTCACTGAGCTGTGACTCGAACTGCAGGGGCTGGCGATCGTTGCCCGGGGCCGGAATCGCCGGCAATTCACCGAAGCTCGGGGCCGTGCCCTCCACGTCGTTGAGCCAGACGTTTTGCTCGACACCGAGCGTGGTCTGCAGGCGTTTGCCCGGGCTGTAGATAGCCTCGGCGCGCTGACCCAGGCGCAGCGAGCGGGTGTCGACGCCAAAGGAGGGATCGGTCGCATCCTCGCGCCCAAAGTCCACGCGGGTGGGTCCGGCGGTGGCCGACCAGCGCAACTTCCACTCACGGTTTGCACGGTAGTCGAGCCCGACGATTACGCGATCGAAGCTGTAGAACAGCCCCGTCTGGCTGTCGGCCTGGGTCTCACCAGTGCCCGACGAAGCTGAAAACTCCAGCGCGTCGCGCGAGCCGAAGACGAAGAGCGAGACCCGAAGCTTCGGCGTCAGGCGGTAGTCCAGGCGCAGCTGATAATCGCTGTAGGAAAGCTGCACGTCGTCGGTGATCAGCGGCAGTATCAGCTCGTAGTAGCTGCGCCGATAGGCCAGGGCCACGCTGCCACGGCCGTCGCCGAAGGGCACCACCGTCAGGGCGCTTGCACGCAAGAGATCGACCTCGAACTCCAGGTGAAAGTCGTCGGTGGGCGGTGGTGCAGTCGTCAGCGCGATCACGCCGGCGGTGAAGCGGCCGTAGCTGACGGGATAACCACCGGCGAAGAAGTCGAGCCGGTCGACCAGGCGCGAGGAGATGATCGCAGGGCCGGCGCCCAGGTGGTAGAGCAGGGGCACCGGGAAGCCGTCGACGAGAAAGCCGGTGTTCTGGAAGCTGGCGCCGCGCACGGCGAAAAAGCCCAGGCCGAAGGGTGAGCGCGCCACGCCGGGCAGGGTCGCCACCACCCTGAGCGGCTCGCCGAAGGTGCCCGGCACCATCGTCAGCTCTTCGCCGCGCAACCTGACCTGGGTCGCGGCGCCCGGCTGGGGCTTGTCGACGCGCGCCCGGGCGCCCAGCACGTAGTCGCCAGCGTCCTGCTCTTCGTCGGCTTGGTCCTCGGTGGCTGGATCGGGCGGCGGCGGCGCGCCTGCGGCGGCGCTCGGCCCAGGCGCTTCGGGCTCGGCTGGCGGCGGCGGCGGGGCCAGCTCCAACGCAAAGTGAAAACGTATGCGCGACCCGATCGCGCGGTCGCCGCGGCGGGCCGGCTCGAAGCGCAGGGCGCGGGCAGCCTCGAGCAACGCGGCTGCCAACGCGGGATCGGCGACGGCAGTGGCCAGCTCGGCTTGCACCACATCGCCCTCGGCATCGATGGCCAAAAGCACATCGACCCCGCCCTCGGGCACCTCGGTGCCGGGCGGCAGCGACAGCTCGGCCGCCTCTTTCAAGCGCGGCGGCACGGGCTTGGGGGGCGCCTCCCCCGGCGCTGCCTCGGGCGCCCCCCCCGGCGCTGCCTCGGGCGCCCCCTCGGGCTGCGCGCCGACCGGACCTGCAGGGGCCAGCGCCAGCAAGAGCAGCGCGGCGACCCATGCGAAGAACGCGGCCCGGGCGTCGTACGGCGCCCGCGGCCCAGCCAAGCGAGAGGCGCTCATTGGGCCGGCGGCGGTGGCTCTTCGGCGGGTGCTTCGGCTTCCCCGCCTGGCTTGCGTTGGGCCCCGCGTTGAACCTGGCGCTGGGCCTCGCGCAGCTCGCGTTTGAGTTCGCGCAGCTCGCCTTCCAGCTCCTCGACGCGGCGCCCCAGACGCTCTTCCTGCAGCGTGGCCGCGGCGGCCTTCTTGTTGGCGGCGGCCAGCTCGGTCTCGAGAGCCTTGACCTTCTCGAGGCTCTGATCGCGCTCGCTCTCGGCCGCCTCCAGCCCAGCCCGGGCCGTACCCAGATCGCTTTCCAGTTGTTCGCGCCGCTGGCGCAGGGCGTCGCGCTCGGTGGTCAAGGCGTCGCGCACGGCGATGGTGGACTTCAACTCCGTCGTGAGTTTTTCGCGTTCGCCCAGCAGGCCGTCGCGCTCGGTGGTCAGGGCGTCTCGCTCGGTGGTCAGGGTGTTGCGCTCCTCGGTCAGGCCGCGGATCTTCTGCACGCCCTTGACGCGCTCGGCCTCGGTGCGTTCCAACTGCGAGTCGAGTTCGCGCGCGATGGCGATGGCCCGCGTAAGCTCGCGGCGCTGGCTGCCGATCTCCTCGCTCTGGTTTTCCAGCATCTTGAGCTGCTGCTCGGAGCGCTCGCGTAGCTGGGCGCTTTGTTGCATCTGGGCACTGAGCTGGCGCTGCTTTTGGTTGAGCTGGGTCTCGCTCTGCCGCAGTTCATAGACGAGCAGGGCCACCAGGGCCGTGGCCAGCAGCACCACCGGCACGATGCGCTTGAGCAGGCGCACGCGGGCGGCCCGGCGCTCCTCGGGCTCGGTCAGGCGCGAAAGCTGGGCGGCCAGCTCGGCGGCGTCGGGACGCTCGCCGGGGTCCAGGTTCAACCAGCGGCGGAAGTCGGCGCCGAGGAAGCGATTGCCCTTGCTGCGCGGCGGCTTGATCGGCTCACTGGCGCGCACGCGCAGGCGCGCCAGGGTCGAATGCTCGTCGTCGCCCTGGCTGTAGTCGGGGGGATCGAGCAGGTTGCGCAGGACCAGGGCCAGCGAAAAGACGTCGGCCTTCTCGCCGATCTCGTGCTCGCGCTGCCCCAGGGCCGCCGCCGCCGTCTCCGGCGCCGCGTAGTCCACGGTCAGGCCCTTGGGTCCCTCGCCCCGTTCGGCGGCGATGCCCAGATCGAGCAGGACCGGCAAGCCCCCCTCGAAGCCCGCGATGTCGGCGACAAAAATATTTTCGGGCTTGATGTCGTGGTGGTGCACGCCCACCGCGTGCATCGCCGCCAGCCCCTGGGCCAGGCGCTCGAAAAGCGGTCGCGCCTCGGCCCGCGTGATGGTGGCGCCGGCGTAGCGCTCGTCCAGGGTCTGGCCCAGATACCAGGGCATGGCGAACCACAGCCGGCCATCGTGCCAGCCGTAGTCCTTGAACTGCACCACCGAGGGGTGGCTGACCGAGGCGATCAGCGCCAGCTCGCGCATGGCTGCCGTACGCGCCAGATCGTCGGCCGCCGGTGTGTGCAGGAGCTTCAGCGCCACCTGATGGTGGCGGATCTCGCGGTCGGCCGCGCGGTAGACGGCTCCGAAGCCGCCGGAGCTGATGTGCTCCTCGATCACGTAGCGCTCACCCACCACCGCACCGATCGCCAGGGGCTCGGGGATGGGGAGGCGGTCGAGACCGGCCGCCTGGGAACCGGAGCCGCCGGTGGCCGACAGCAGCGAGTCGCCGGTGGAGGCATGCAGGGTGCGGGCCATGCCCAAATCGCCGGTCAGGCCGCGCCCTCCTGCGGGTTTGAGCCCACTGATGGTGGCGCCAGCCGGCGGCCGCCAGGAGGGTGAAGCCTCGGACGGGGCGCTGCTGGGGGCGCTGCTGGGGGCGCTGCTGGGGGCGCTACTGGGGGCGGCGCTGGACTTCTTCTGGGGCGTCTCAGGATCGGCCATCGCGAGCCCTAAGGGAAGCTGCGGGCAGCACGGCCCCGCACGGGGGTTGTACACCGCCTCGGGGGCAATGACGATCGGGACGAGCCCAGCGGCAGCCGAACCCCAGACCTTGTGGGTGGCAGCCAGCCAAGGTAAGGCTGCCCCACGCACGGCCGGCACCGACGCTGCCCGCCCATCGCAAGGGGGGCAGGGCCAGCTCGCTTCGGCGGCGCCGATCTGGAATGCCCCGCGAGTTTCGCAACCCGATCCGGCCCCACCAGGGGCCGCCGCCCACGGCCCAGACCCTGCGCCGGGCGCTGTCGCTGTTCGGCCCCTTCAAGTGGCACCTCACGGTGATGGTTCTTTTGGTGCTGGCCACCAGCGCACTCGAACAGCTGCCGGTGCTGTGCATCCGCGCCATCGTCGACGAGGCCGTGGTCGGCGAGGGCGAGCTGGACGAGATCAACTTCTACTTTGGCGCCATGCTGGGCATGCACCTGCTGGGGGCGTTGCTCGGGGTGGTGCGCGGCTACCTCAACCAGCTGATCGGTCAGGGCGTGATCGTGGGCCTGCGCGAGCGCCTGCATGCCCACTTGCAGCGCATGTCGATGCGCTTTTTCACCGAGACGCGCGCCGGCGAGATCCTCTCGCGCGTCACCACCGACGTGCACGGCATCCAAGAAGCGGTCACCGGCACGTTTACGGCCATGCTTCTAAACGTGGCCACACTGGTCAATGCCCTGGGTCTGATGTTCTACCTGGAGTGGCGGCTGGCCCTGGCGCTGACGGTGGTGCTGCCACTGTGGGTCTACCCCACCCTGCGCATCGGCGACGTGATGCGCAGCCTGCAGCGAAGCTGGCAACAGGAGTCGGCCAATATGTCGGCCCACGTCAGCGAGACCCTGTCGGTGTCGGGTTCGATGCTGGTCAAGAGCTTTGGGCGCCAGGGTTTCGAGGCCGGGCGTTTTGGCCAGGCCAACCAGGCCCTGCGCGAGTTGACGATCAAGCGCTTCTTGGCCGGGCGCTGGTTCAATACCTCGACCCAGCTCTTCGGGGCGTTTTCGGTGGGGCTGGTTTACTTCTGGGGCGCGCGCTCGGTGGTCAGTGGCGAGATTCCCAGCGTCGGCGTGGTGGTAGCCTTCGCCACCCTGGCCCAGCGCGTCTTCACACCCTTTCGTCAAATCGCGCGCATCAACACCACCGCGCTGACCTCGATGGCGCTCTTCGAACGCATCTTCGAGTACCTGGACATGCCCGTGGAGGTCGACGAAAAGCCCGACGCCCGCGTGCTTGCCCGCCCCGGGGGCCGCGTGCGCTTCGAGGGCGTGAGCTTCGCCTACCGCAGGGGCGGCGATCGCGCCCTCGAGGACATCAGCTTCGAGGCCAGGCCCGGCACCATGTTGGCGCTGGTGGGCCCCTCGGGCGCCGGCAAGAGCACCATCGGACACCTGATGCAGCGCTTCTACGATCCCGAAGCCGGGCGCGTGCTGCTCGACGACCACGACCTGCGCGACCTGAAGCTGTCGACGCTGGCCGACGCGGTCGGCTCGGTGGCCCAGGACACCTACCTCTTTCACACCACCCTCGGCGATAACATCCGCTACGGCCACCTCGGCGCCAGCAACGACGAGGTGCAAAAGGCCGCCGACATGGCGGGCCTGCAGCCGCTGATCGAGGCCCTGCCCAAGGGCATGGAGACGATCGTGGGCGAGCGCGGCCATCGGCTCTCGGGTGGCGAAAAACAACGCGTGGCCATCGCCCGGGCGATCTTGAAAAATCCGCCGGTGCTGATCCTGGACGAGGCCACCGCCTCCCTCGATGCGCGCCTGGAGCGCGAGATCCGCGAGGCCACCGAGCGCCTGGCCCAGGGGCGCACCACCATCGTGATCGCCCACAGGCTGTCGACGGTGCTTTCGGCCGACGAGATCTGCGTGCTCGAAGGGGGTCGCATCGTCGAGCGCGGAACCCACTCGGAGTTATTGGCTCAAGACGGCCTTTACAGCGCCCTCTACCGCGAGCAGATGGCCGAAGAGGAGGCTTCGGGCGCCGAACAGGCCGACGGTGAAGGCGACAACGAAGGCGACCCGCTGGCCACGCGCCATTGAAGCCAGCTCGGCCGACCTACTGGGCGGCCGGGTTGGCCACCAGCGCCGGGTCTGCTGGCTTGTCGCCATTGTGGTGGGCGCCGCCCTCGACGCCGGCGGTCCAGGTCGCGTACATCTCGGCGTAGCGGCCTCCGCGCTCGACCAACTCCTGGTGAGTGCCCAGCTCCATCACCTTGCCCTCGTCGATGACGGCGATGCGGCTGGCGCGCCGTGCGGTGGCCAGGCGGTGAGCGATCACGATGGCAGTGCGGCCGCCGAGCAGGTTATCGAGGGCCTTTTCGACCTGGGCCTCGGAGCGCATGTCGACGTTGCTGGTGGCCTCATCGAGAACCAACACGCGCGGCCGGGCCAAAAAGGCGCGGGCCAGGGCGATCAGCTGGCGCTCGCCGGCCGACAGCGAGGCGCCGCGCTCGAAGCAGGGCGAGTCGAGGCCCCGGGGCATGCGCGCCACCACCTCGTCGAGACCCACGGCCTCACAGGCGGCGTTGACTTCTTCGTCGCCAGCGTCGGGGCGCGCGAAGGTGACATTGTCGCGGATCGAACCGTGGAACAAGAAGGGTTCCTGCGGCACCACGCCCAGCTGCGAACGCAGGCTCTTGAGCGTGACATCGCGCAGGTCGTGTCCGTCGATGGAAATGCTGCCCTCTTGCGGGTCGTAGAAGCGCACGATCAGCTTGGCCACCGTGGACTTGCCGGCGCCGGTCGGACCCACCAGGGCGATGGTCTCGCCGGGCTCGATGGTCAGGTCGACCTGTTCGAGCACGCGCTTGTCGTTGTCGTAGCCGAAGCTCACGCCCTTGAGCTCGATGTGGCCCTCGATGGGCGGTAGCTCCACAGCGCCGGGCTTCTGCTCGACGCTGGGGCGGGTGCCGAGCAGATCGCGCAGCTTCTTCACCGCGGCCTGACCGCTCTGATAGGTGTTGTAGAGCTGGACCAGGGCCTGGATCGGCGCGAAAAAGGCCGTCAGATAAAGAATGAAGGCCGTCAGCTCGCCCAGGCGCAGCTCGCCGCTGGCCACCATGCGCCCGCCCAGAAGCAGCATCGTCAGCTGACCGACCAGGCCGATGATGTCGGTGGCCGGCCCGTAGACCGCGCCCACCTTGGCCATGTGCACGTTGGCGTCGAAGTGGGCGCCGACCACGTTGCGGTGGTGGATGACATTGTGGGTGCGGCGGTTGAAGGCCGTGATCAGGCGGATGCCAGAAAGGCTCTCGGAGAGATCGGTGAGCACGTCGGCGATGCGGTCGCGCACCGCCGCATAGCCGCGATCCGAAGCGCGCGTGAACCAGACGGTGGCGACAACCATGGCCGGCACCACCGCAAGCAGCATGATCAACGTCAGCTTCACGTTCATCAGCAAGAGCACCACGGTGATCACCACCAGCGTCAGCCCCTGCACCATCAGGTTCACGAGGCCGTCCTGGAAGAGGTTGGCCAGGGCCTCGATATCGCTGGTCATGCGCGTGATCAGGCGCCCGGCGCGCTCGCCGGTGTAGAAATCGAGCGACAGCCTTTGGAGGTGCGAGAAGACCTTCACCCGCAGTCGATACATCAGGCGATGGCCGAGCCTTCCCGTGTAACGAATGCGCGCGTAGCTGGCGATCATCGACGCCACGATCGCCGCCAGATAGCCAAAGAAAGCGTAGAGCAATACCTGAAAGTTATTCTCCAGGATGCCGTGATCGATGGCCCAGGCCAGAAGCCGCGGGCCGGCCTGGCTGGCGCCGGTGGCGACCACCACCAGGAAAAACGCCATCAAGAGACCGCCGCGGTGGGGCGACAGGAAGCGCCACAGCCCGAAGGGCTCGCGGTCGTACTCGCCGGGGCGGAAGTCCACCTCGGGCTCGGGATGCTCGGGCTCGCGGCCCTCGATCTGCTTGACGCGCTCGGCCAGCTCCGGTGGGATACCGGCGAAGGGCAGGCCCGCGGCGCGCGCGCTCTGGGTGGAATTCTGGCCGCCAAAGGGCGAGCCCGCAGGTGGTCCTCCTCCCCAGCCCATCAGCCGAGCCCTCCCATGGGGCCGCCGCCCGGAAAATCGCCACCCATGCCGGGAGGCCCGCCGCCACCGCCCATGCCCGGAGGCGCGCCGCCGCCGCCCATGCGCGCGCGCATGGCGGCCATGGCGGCCATGGCGGCGCCGGGGCGCGGACGCTTGGAGGGGCGCGGCTGGTCGGCATGGGCCAGCACCGCGGCGTAGCGGGGTTCGTTCGCCATCAACTCGGCGTGAGTTCCGGTGGCCACGGCCTTGCCATCCTCCATCAGCACCACGCGATCGGCCAGGCCAATGGTCGACTCGCGGTGCGCGATGACCAGTGTGGTGCGGTTTTCGAGCAGCCTCGAAAGGGCCGTATGGATCTCGGACTCGACCTTGACGTCGATGGCGCTGGTGGCGTCGTCGAGCACCAGGATCGGCGGATTGAGCAAAAAGAGGCGGGCCAGCGAAATGCGCTGGCGCTGCCCGCCCGAGAGCGTGTAACCGCGCTCGCCCACCACCGCGTCGTAGCCGCCCTCCAGCTCCATGATGAAGTCGTGGGCCTGGGCGGCGCGGGCGGCCTGCTCGATGTCCTGCTGGCTCGCCTGGGGCCTTCCGTAGGCGATGTTGTCGCGCACCGACATGGAAAAGAGGAAAGGCTCATCCAGGGCCAGACCCACGCGCGCGCGCAGGCTGGTCATGGTCACGGCGCGCACATCATGGCCGTCGATGGACACGCTGCCCTCGGCCACGTCGTAGAAGCGGGCCAGAAGCCGCGCCACCGTGCTCTTGCCGCAGCCGGTGCGACCCACCACCGCCACAGTCTCGCCGGGATTGACTTCGAGTGAAAACCCATCGAGCACGTCGCGGCCATCGCCGTAACCGAAGCGCACATCCTTCATCTCGATGTGGCCCTCGGGCTCGGGCAACTCGATGGCGTCGGGTGCGTCATCGACCTCGACCGGCTCATCGAGGACCTCGAAAATGCGCGTGGCCGAGGCGGCGGCGCGCTGGCTCATGGACATGAAGAAGCCCAGGATGCGGAAGGGGGCCTGCAGCATGATCATATAGGTATTGAAGGTCACCAGCGTGCCGATGCCCTCGATGGTACCGTTCATGACCAGGTGACCGCCGTAGAGCAGCACCACTGCCGGGCCCAGGCGCGCAATGTTCTCCATCAGCGGCGCGTGGCGGGCGCGCACCTCCACCATCTCGCAGGCGGCCCAAAAGACGCGGTAGGCGGTGCGAGCCAGGGCGCCGATCTGACGCTCCTCGGCGGCGAAGGACTTCACCACGCGCACGCCCTGGATGTTCTCGTCGACGATGGTGGCCAGGTCGGCGCCGCGCTGCTGGGTCATCCACGACAGCGGAAACATCACCCGGCGCAGGCTGATGCCCACGAAGTAGACGCCGGGCAGGGCGACGATGGCCGACAGCGTCAGCCCCACGTGCACCGAAAGCATGAAGCTCAGGGCCAGGCCGAAGCTCAGCCACGTCAGAAGCATCATCGGCGCGAACGTCAGAAACATCTGCACCGAGCGGATGTCGCTATTGGCGCGGGCGATGATCTGGCCCGACTGCACGCGATCGTAAAAGGAGAAGCTCAGGCGCGTGAGGTGACCGTAGACGATAGAGCGCAAATCGCTCTCGATATGATAGGCGACCCGGTAGAGGGCGTAGCGGTGATAGGCCTGGGCACCGGCGCGCACCAGCCCCAGGGCCAGCAGGGCGCCGACATAGGCCGAAAGCGGCAAGCGTCCGCCGTCGTGCACCGCTTCCGGGTGCACCAGGGACACGGCCGACAGCAGCCAACCGCGCACCAGACCCGGCTCGACGCGACCATCGGCCAGGGCGTCATTGATGGCGAAGCCCAGCACCGCCGGCGCCGCCACCGACGTCACCATGCCCACGATGGAGCCCACGATGGCCGAACCGAAGAGGATGGGATGGGCCAGGACCACCGGCTTCAGGCGGCCGAGCCAGCTGCGGCTGGCATCGCGATCCACGTCGGCCCGGGGCGGAGGAAAACGGAGGGTTTCGGCCACCGGCTCAAAACGTCCGGCCACCGATGCCCCCACTTCAGCGACTTCCATAGCCGGCCACCATAACCGCCTCCGCCGCCCCACGCCAGGGGAGATAAGCTAGCTGATTCAAAAAACGCTCTCGGTCGGGGCGGGCTCGCGATTGTGCGCGGTAGCGGCGCGTGGCATCTGGGGAGGGTGCAGCTGCTAGGCACCCTCGTATCGCTGCTCCTGCTGGGGCTGGCCGGCCGCTACTTCTGGATGCGGCGGCCCCGGGCCCGGCAGCGGGCGCAGATCCAGGCCCTGCGACGGGAGGCCGGCGGCGACCAGGACCTGGTCGAGCGCCTGATCTACGCCGAGCTCGAGCGCGAGCCGGAGCTGAGTTACGAAGCGGCGGCGCGGCGGGCCCGGGAGCGGCTGAAGCGGGACCGGGCTTGAGTCGAATAGGGGGTGACGGGGGCGAATGGGACACAGCGAATAGGAGGGGCCTCGGATGTGACGGCATCACAATCGAAACCAAAGCCGCGGCAGAAAATGCGTGCGCAGCTTCCTTGGCCGGCAGGGTGGCGGCCGCCACCCTGCCGCCGGCGGCCGCCACCCCGGGGGCCTCTGCCCGAGGCGCAAGTGCTTGAAATCACGGGACTCCGATCAAGGCACGGGACTTGCGTTGCGGCCTGGTCGTGGCCGCCCATGCCAAGCAGACCCTCGACCCGCCCCTCGGCTCAGCCCCAGCGGCCGCAACCGCCGAATACCGCCGTCGCGACCCCCAGGCCGGCGTCCTGCATCGGGTCCTGCGCGAGCACCTCGAAACCTTCCTGGCGCGTGCGCAGGGCGCCGGTAACGACGGCCGCGGCGTTCCCGGCTTCGTGGAGGACGAGCTTCGCAGCTACCTGCGCTGCGGGGTTTTGGCGCATGGCTTAATCCGGCTTCATTGCGGGAAATGCCGAAAAGACGACGTCATAGCTCTGAGTTGTAAAGGCCGCGGTTTCTGTCCCAGGTGTGGCGGCCGGAGGATGACCGAACTGGCCGCCCACATCAGCGATCACGTCCTGCCCGACGTACCGGTGCGGCAATGGGTCTTGACGTTGCCGTACCGGCTGCGCTTTCGCCTCGGCTACGACCACGAACTCAGCAAGAAGGTGCTAAAAATCTTCAGCGACGCCGTCTACGACTACTACCGCCGCGCTACCGGCGAAGCGCTGGGGCAGACAGGAAGCATCACCTTCATCCAGCGCTTTAACTCCGAGCTTGCATTGAACGTCCATTTCCACCAGACGGCCATCGACGGTGTTTTCGTAGAAGACGCCACCGGGGCGCTGCGCTTCGTTCACGCTCCGGAGCCCGAAGACGTCGACGTCGCCGAAGTGCTCGCGACGGCCAGTGCCAAGATCATCGACCTGGCCCGGCGCCACGGCATCGACTTGGCTGGCGATCCAGAATTCGCTTGCGACGAACCCGAGCCGCTCTTCGAAGACATGCCGGCGCTTGCGGCCTGCTACGACGCCTCCATCACCCGCCGCACGGCCTTCGGGCAGTCATCCGGAGCGCGCAGACCGGTGACACGCATCGGAGGCGACCCACAGGCGCCGTGGATCTCGCCGGACCGTCCTCGCCACGCCCAGCATGGCGGCTTTGACCTGCATGCAGGCGAGGTGGTCGCCGGCAGCGACCGCCAGGGTCGCGAGCAGCTGCTGCGCTACTGCGCGC
>Ga0224501_10000198_pt1 | contig 56268 bp, 46 predicted proteins | sample SF_Oct11_sed_USG_4_FD_169105 | JGI IMG/M metagenome (GOLD analysis project Ga0224501, IMG submission 169105) | Sediment microbial communities from San Francisco Bay, California, United States - SF_Oct11_sed_USGS_8_1 | ecosystem: Environmental > Aquatic > Marine > Sediment | place: USA... | reverse complement strand
ATGCTAGCCCCGCCAGTTTTTTATATTTTATACAAAGACAAAGAACCTGAAAAAATATATGGCGATGGAACTGGTGCCGGTTTTAGGTGTTGTCAGCTTGAAGATAGCGGCTATCTTGAATTTACCGAAACCATAACTCCCGGTTCTTATACTATTAAAGTAACCGACGGTGAAGGCGTAGAGTTTTATTCACAACCGATCATTTTTGTTGAATAAAAATTTAGCCGAAGAGCGCACAGCGCAAACAATGATGAAGTGTGCAAAGCGCTGAAATTCCTTTAGTTGCAACAACAATAATTTATTCTTTTGTTTCATCTATAAACTCTGTGATCTCGGTGGCCCCTGTGGCTTCCCCTGTCGCGTTTTTTATACTAATCTTTTTTTTACTTTACATATAATCAGTCTTTTTTACAATAGTATTATGTCAGATAATAAATCAGTTCAAAAAAGTAAAATTCTAGAAATAAATCAAGGTGTATATCCTTTTAAATCGGGAACAGGTAGCCTTGGCAAATACCGTGTAAAAAGCCCTCGTGTAAATAAAGAACTGGGCAAGTTAAGCCTTACTGATAAACAAAATCGTGTTATACATTTTATTACAGAACATATAAATAAGGTTGGGTTCCCCCCCACTGTTCGAGAAATAGCCTCGTATTTTGGGGTATCTGCCAAAGCGGCTCATGATCATATGCGGGCCATTGCTAAAAAAGGGTATATTCGACTCTTTCCCGGTTCGGCCAGAGGGTTAGAAATCATACATCCTGAACTTAAAAAAGAAGCCGAAAATAAAAATACTTTAAAAAACAAACATAATTCTCAGGTAAGTCTTTCTGATTTAATGAAAGAAGTTACTATTGTACCTCTTGTAGGCAGAATTGCTGCGGGAGTTCCTATTTTAGCTGAAGAGAACATAGAGTCACACCTAACCTTCCCAAAATCTTTTTTACCAGCTGAAAGCGACATGTTTGCCCTTGTCGTTAGCGGCGACAGTATGCAAGACGCCGATATTTCTGATGGTGATATTGCCATTGTAAAAAAAATTAAAGATTATAATACCGAAATTAAAAATGGAGATATTGTGGCCGCTATGATAGACAATGAAGTTACATTAAAAACTTTTTACAAAAAAAATAAAAACTTTGAACTACACCCGCAAAATAAAAAATATAAAATAATCATATTAAACCCGAAAGATAATCCGCAAATACTTGCAAAACTAGTTGGTATATTTCGTCAATATTAGTTAAATTAAGTGCGAAAAGGCATTGAAAAAACAATTGTTCTTGTTCTTGATTCACTGGGCATAGGAGATCTGCCTGATTCTCATTTTCATAACTCTCGCAATTGCAACACTTTATCACATATAAATGAAAAAGCCGATTCGCTTCACATACCTAATTTAGCAAAATTAGGTATTGGAAATCTTGTCTACTTAAATGGATCTTATCGAACTTCTGACACCATTGGTTTTTATGGTAAAATGGGATCACTTTCGGCAAGCAAAGACTCTGTGTCAGGTCACTGGGAACTAATGGGAGTAAAAAGCAGTAAAGAATTTATAAATTATTCTTCAGGAATTCCTGAAGAAATTTTAAGTAAACTTTTAATTAAAACAGGAAATGACTTTATTGGCAATAAAAATTTAAAACCGGAGGCCGCTTTATTAAAATTTGGCGATCTGCATAAAAAAACAAAAAAACCTATAATAATTACTTCTGACGATTCTATAATTTATATTGCCACGCATGAAGAAATTATACCAAAAGATGAATTATATACCATCTGTAAAAAAACTCTAAAAAATTGTGAAGAATATAATTTAGCGCGAGTATGTGCCCTGCCTTTTACGGGAACTTCTAAAAATTATTCTATTTCAGATAAAAAACGTGTATTCTGCACTGCCCCGCCATATTCAAGTATTTTAGAATTACTTATAAATACCGAAATTCCGGTTCATACAGTAGGTAAAATATCTGATATATTTTCACAAAAGGGTATTACCAGCTCTAAATCTGGCGAAAACAATGAAGAGGCCATTGAAAATACTCTTGAAATTATGGCAAAAGGCATAAGAGATGAATTTAACCAATCATTTATTTTTGCAAACCTGCCAGATTTTGACAGTGTTTACGCGCATAACAAAGATATTCAAGGGTATGCTAATGCCCTTGAAGAATTTGACAGAAACTTTCCTAAAATAATGCGTTCGATGGGAGAACGTGATATTTTAATCATTACTGCTGACCACGGCAATGACCCTACTTCATCTGAGCCGGGACATACAAGAGAATATGTACCTCTGCTTGTATATTCAGCTCTATTAAAACCAAAAGGGTACGGAAATTTGGGCGTTAGAAAAACAATGTCTGATGTAGCTAAAACAATTGCTGATATTTATGATATAGAAACCACTTTTACGGCAGATAGTTTTTGGGATAATCTAATTGTTTTATTATGAACATTATAAATAGTAAAATTTCACTATCATTAAAAAAGAAATATACAAAACTTCAAGAATATCTTGCAAAATATCCATCTTTATTAATCGCATATTCCGGCGGAGTTGACAGTTCATTTTTGCTAAAAACAGCTTCAATAATAAATCGTAATACCGTATGCGGAGTTATAGCTGATTCGCCTTCATTATCGCGAAGAGAACTTAAATTCGCTTTAGATTTAGCAAAAAAACATAAAATGCGTGTACAAATTATAAAATCAACTGAGCTAAATGATTTAAACTATCAAAAAAACAATATGAATAGATGTTTTTTTTGCAAGACAGATTTATTTAATCATTTACAAAATTTCGCAAAAAAAAATAATTATTTGTATATAGCCGAAGGAACAAATTATTCAGATATAAAAAGCCACCGCCCCGGACATAAAGCCGCAGAAGAAAAAAAAATACTATCTCCTTTAGTCGACTGCAAACTAACCAAAGCAGATATTCGTAAATTAAGCGCTATTTTAGATTTAGAAACAAAAGAAAAACCTCAAATGGCCTGTCTTGCCAGCAGACTACCATACGGTGAATCTGTTTCAAAGAAAAAACTTGAAAAAATTGAGAAAGCCGAAGCCATTCTATATGAATTAGGTTTTAATGAACTTAGGGTAAGATACCATGAAAACGGAAAACTGGCCCGAATTGAAGTAAATCCCGATGAAATAAAAAAACTTCAATTAGAAAATATAAGAAAAAAAATATTTATAGAATTTAAAAAACTAGGATTTTTATATACCGCGATTGATATTATTGGATACAGAACAGGTTCTGCCAATGAAAATTAATAAGTAATCAATTAAGCTATGTCAAGAATATGTAAATATTTTTATATTATAATAATTTTATTTCTTGACATACCTTTTTGAATAATGTACATTTTAATAAATGAAAACTAAATATAAAAAGACCTTATGAAAAAAATTACCAATTCATATCATCTTTTTATTTACAGGAGATAAAAATGGCAGAAAAAACTGAAGAAAAAAAATTTACGGCAGAAATGACCGTTAAAGAAGCCTTAAATATGCATCCCGAATCAAGTATGGTTTTAGCAGGATATCATTTAGGTGGATGCTCTTCATGCGGAGTAAATGAAATTGAAACTCTTGAGCAGGTATGTAACGGATATGGAATTCCTCTAGACGCTTTACTTGCTTCACTAAATAGTTTGCTTGAAGAAAATTGATTTTAAGACAAATTATAAACGCGGGTCAATAATTCCTCTTTGGCCCGCTTCAATAAAATCAATAAAGTGATATATTTTTTTATAGGCAGAAGAATCTTTTTCTAATTTCAATAAAATATCAGACTTTATTTTCTCAAGCGCGGTAGAGGTAGAAATATTAGAACGGTATAAAATTTTAAATGCCTTTCTAATTAATGTGCTTTCTGAAGATGGAATTCCTGCTCTTTTCATACCTATTTTATTTATGCCAATTGCTTTACCCGGCTGACCATCGGCCATTATATAGGGCGGTACGTCTTTAACGACCTTAGAAACACCGCCTACAATAGCAAAAGTGCCCACACGGCAAAACTGATGTATACCAGACAAGCCGCCAATATACACATTATCTTCAATTTGAACATAGCCGCCAAGGGCGCATCCCTGAACTAAAATTACTTTATTGCCAATTTTAACATCATGCGCGATATGCGCCGTACCCATAATAAAATTATTATTACCAATTTCTGTAGCGCCGCCTTCTACCGAGGGCTGATGAACGGTAGAAAATTCTCGAAATACATTATTACTGCCTATGATTATTTTCGGTTTTGAATTTTTTATGGTTAAATCCTGTGGTTTTTCACCTATTAAGCATCCATGGTAAAATTCATTATTTTCTTGTATTTCAACGTTACTTTTTATTTCTACATGGCTGGCGATTTTACATCCCTTGCCTATTTTTACTTCTGGTCCTATTATTGAAAAAGGACCAATTTCAACATCGTCTGCTATTTCGGCTTTTTTATCAACGATGGCCGTCGAATGAATTTTAGACATATTATACTACTGCTTTTTCAAGAATTTCGGCAATATCTAATGCTGATGTAGACTCTTCTTTATTAAGACTTTTAATGCCATCGGATATCATCGTCATACAAAAGGGACAAGCTGTCGCGATTGTTTTTGTATTCGCGGCTAGCAACTGTTTTGTTCTTTTAATGCTCACTCTTTCGTTACCTTTTTCTTCTTCTTTCCACATTTGCGCTCCACCCGCGCCACAGCATAATCCCGTTGTTTTGTTATCTTGAGCCTCCAAAGCTTCTTTGCCGCAGGCGGCGGCAATTATTTTTCGGGGATTTTCAAAATTATTTTGATATCTTCCTAAATAACAAGAATCATGATAAACCACGTCTCCGGTTATATCATATATATTTTTATTGATTTTTAGCTTTTTTTCTTCTACTAACTTCACTAGGTAGCGGCTGTGATGATACACTTTGTAATTACCGCCCATTTGAGGATACTCATTTTTTAACGTATTAAAACAATGGGGACAAAAGGTTATAATTTCTTTAATATTATAATTATTTAATATTTCAATGTTATTTTGCGCCATCATTTGAAATAAATATTCATTACCCGCTCTTCTGGCAGAATCTCCCGTACAGCTTTCTTCCTGCCCTAAAATCGCGAAATTGACACCTGCTTTTAATAACAAAGAAGCCATTGTGCGGGCGATTTTTTTTGCTCTATCGTCAAAAGCTCCGGCACATCCAACCCAAAATAATACATCAGGTGCTTCTGAATTTTCTTTCATTGAAGCCATTGTTTTTAAACCCAGGCCCTCTGCCCATTCTTCTCTTTTGTGAGATCCCAATCCCCACGGATTCTGCTGGTTTTCAATATTTTCCATAGCTGTCTGTAATTCTGCCGGCATACTGCCCTCATTTAAGACCAGTGAACGTCTCATTTCGAGTATGGCTTCCATTTGGTTATTACCAACAGGACATGCCTCAACACAGGCATAACAGGTTGTACACGCCCATATTTCTTCTTTTGAAATAACATTATCAATAATTCTTAAATCATTATTTTGCGCAAGTTCTTCGTTTGTTTTACCGCTGTTTTTTAAGTTTAAGTAAACGGGCATTTTTTTAATCATGCTGTGCTTAATATTGATCATGATTTTTTTAGGGTTTAACGCTTTGCCGGTTCGGTTTGCCGGACATTCTAGGGTACATCTGCCGCATTCAATGCATGAGAGAGCTTCCAGATTTTTTTTCCAAGTGAAATCTTGAACGCAGGCCGCCCCCCACACAAGCGCGTTTTCTGTATCTAAAAATTTCATTTCGCCTTTGGGTTTAACTGCGGTATTCCAGTAATTAATCGCGGACCAAAACAAATGAGCGTGTTTTAAATCTGGAATTATAAATACAAAAGGAAGAACAAAAATCGCGTGCCCCCACCAACCTATTAAATAAATAGTTTTCGCGTAATCGCTCCATCCCATTGATACATAAAAAGAAGCAATAAAATTGCGAATAGGACTAATTGAATTCGTATTATTTATTATAAGCTTTGCGGGTTCACCAATTAATGTAAATACCATCAAAACAGATAACATTACAATAATTAAAAGACTCTGAAAAGAAGGTCTGTCAAGTTCAACCGCTTTTAATACATACCGTCTATAGGCAAAATACATTATTCCAATAAAAACTAAAACTGAAAAAACATCTAAAGATAAATCGTATATATTCTCTGCTGTATGTCCGAATAATGCCGGAATATAAAAAAATGTATCTGCCGAAAAAGCGCCTATAAACTGACTTAAAGTATGAATTCCAAAAACTAGAAATCCATACATGATAAATACATGAAATATGCCTCTTGCCGGTTTCTTGTATAATTTTTTTTGAAGTAGAATATAATGAATTATATTATGAAGACTTGTTTTAAAATCGACATTAATTTCTTCTTTTTGTCCCGATTTTATAAACTTCCAGTTTCTATAGATTACTCTGGCCGATAAACCAAATGAAGCAAAAAACAAAATAGCGTATCCAATTATTGTAAAAGTATCTGTCATATTTTTTCCTTAAATATTTTTATAAATATTTTTATGCCAACTATCTTTTTATATTTATTTATAAAATATACCATTTTTAATATTCAGCAATATATTCTAAAAGCAAATTATAAAATATGTATATCAAGTCAAGATTTTAGAAGATTATTAGTAATTAATATTTTTTTTATTTTATGTTTCAATAAAAATCTTGACGGTTCGCCTTAAATATAATTCATTTCGTTTTAATAAGGGGGTTTGTTTATGAAAAAAATCGCGGTACTGCTTTCAGGTTGCGGAGTTTATGACGGCTCTGAAATTCACGAATCAGTTTTAACTATTTTGGCACTTGAGAAAAAAGGTTTTGAACTCACATTTCTCGCGCCTGACATAGAGCAACATCATGTTATTGATCATACAAAAGGCGAAGAAATGAACGAAAAAAGAAATGTTCTGGTAGAAGCAGCTAGAATTGCCAGAGGCAATATAAAACCAATATCATCTGTATCATCAGATAGTTTTGACGGCCTTGTTATTCCGGGAGGATTTGGTGCGGCAAAAAACTTCACCAAATGGGCCTTTAGCGGCCCCGAGGGCGAAATTAACGCAGATGTTAAAAAATTTATTATTGATACGGCTCGGGCCAAAAAACCCATAACAGCAATGTGTATGGCCCCTGTTGTTCTCGCGAAGGCTTTATCTGACACAAACATTAACGCTTCACTTACCGTGGGTACAACAGAAGATAAATCACCTTATGACATTGCCGCTATCTCACAAGGTATGGAAAACTTAGGGGCAAAAGCTAAAATGTGCAAAGTTGAAGAAGCGATAACAGACATTGAAAATAAAATCGTAACAACGCCTTGTTATATGATGGACACGTCTATTACAGCTGTAAACAAAGGCATAGAAAAAGCGATCGATGAATTTGAAAAATTGTTGTAAACTAAAATAGAAATGAGTAATGAAAATCACCATAGCACAGTTAAACCCTACAGTAGGTGATATAGAAGGTAACTTTAATAAAATTAAAGAAGCCTTATTAAAAAGCAAACAAGATTTATCAGATTTATTGGTTTTTCCCGAGCTTTTTCTTACAGGATATCCGCCCAAAGATTTATTAGAAAGAAAAGATTTTATTTCAAAGACACAAATAGCTGTTGAAAATCTAAAAGAGCAGTCAAAAAATTATTCAAATACGGGAATTTTAATAGGCGCGCCCGTACCAACTCAAAAAAGAACAGGCCGACCGCTTTTTAATTCTGCGATATTAATTCATAACGGCAAGATATTGTTAAACCAAAATAAATCTTTACTGCCAATGTATGACGTTTTTGACGAAGCCAGATATTTTGAACCGGCGGACAATATTCAAACCATAAAGTTTAAGAACGAAATTTTGGGCATATCAATATGTGAAGACGCATGGAACGAACCACAGCATTTTTTAAATTATGAAGTTAATCCTATGGAAAAATTAGCGGCCCAGAAAGCTTCATTATTTATTAATATTTCGGCTTCGCCTTTTCAAATAGGTAAAGAAGAAACCAGATTTCAAATTTTTCAAAATCACGTTAAAAAACACAAGGTTCCTTTTGTATTTGTAAATCAAGTAGGCGCAAACGACGATCTTATTTTTGACGGCAGAAGCTTCTGTATCGATCGAGATGGGAATCTAATGGATACTCTAGATCCATTTAATGAACAGATAAAAACAATTGATTTGAAATTGAAATCAAGAATAAGTTACAATCCACAGGATAAAATAGAAAGTCTGCATCAGGCTCTTGTTTTGGGGGTTAAAGACTATTTTAAGAAAACCAGTTTTTCAAAAGCCATAATAGGATTATCGGGAGGCATCGATTCGGCCGTAACCTGCTGTCTCGCAAAAGAAGCCATAGGAAGTGAAAATATTATAGGAATTTCTATGCCGTCGCCTTTTTCATCAAAGGGCAGCGTTGAAGATTCAAAAATACTAGCAAATAATTTAGGCATTGAATTTAAAGAAATACCTATCTCAGATGTTTTTAACTCATATCTTGACACTTTAAAAAATGATTTTAAAAAAGAAGAAAGCTCCATAGCCGAAGAAAACATACAAGCAAGAATAAGGGGTAATATTTTAATGGCTTATTCTAATAAATTTGGTCATCTAGTACTCTCAACAGGCAATAAAAGCGAAATGGCAGTAGGCTACTGTACTTTATATGGTGATATGAGCGGCGGTCTGGCCGTTTTGGCCGATGTACCTAAGACTTATGTGTATCAATTGGCCGAATATATTAACAGAAAAAAAGAAATAATACCAAGAGAGATACTTGAAAAACCCCCATCTGCCGAGTTAAAACCCAATCAAAAAGATCAGGACACTTTGCCCGATTATGAAATTCTTGATAAACTTTTATACTACTATATTGACGAAAATTTTTCGCTAAAAGAACTTCTCAATTTAAAATTTGATCCCGAAGTAACAAAATGGGTGGTACAAACGGTTAATAAAAACGAATATAAAAGGCGTCAGGCCGCCCCCGGTTTGAAAGTAACAAGTAAAGCTTTTGGCACAGGAAGAAGAATGCCAATTGCAGCGAAATATTAAAGCTAGTTTTAACCAGCCAAAAATATTGGCGAATTAACTGTTACCTGCCCCACACTCTTAAAACGCGAGTGTATTATAATTTTTAAACCGCTAACTTGGTTTTTTCTGCGTCAATCAATTCAACTGATTTCTCAATAAGCATTAAAGCTTTTTCTTCAAAAAGGGGCTCGCCGCATTGACCGCAAATATACGCGGGTAAAGCATTCCAGTGAATCTGATAATCATTTCTTTCTACCGTAAAAGGCGCTGTTTTTTTTTCAAGTTTTCCTTTGCAGTAAACACATTCCATATTATAATCTCCTTTTATAATCTTCTGACCATTGTGTAGGTTCGGGAATATAAGCAGTAATAATTGCTAAATAATCATTTTTTGGTGAACATACAATATGAATTGGCCTTTCTTTTATACCTTTACCTAAAACAAGCGCGCTGTGGCCGCGAGTGTCTTCTGGATAATCTTCAATAATTATGCCTTGCATAATAACTTCGCGAATTTCATCTGATGATATCATTCTTTTGGGATGCATCATTTGCGATAGCGCATGAGGTAAAAACAATATCTTTTTTTCAGCCGCATGACGAATTATTTTAATAAAGTCAGAGTTCATATTTTGATCGCATCTTATAATTTAAAATATTTCGTAAAATATTATTAAATAAATAAAATTGAATAAGAGGTCAATAAAAATATTCAGATACATATGATCTCTCAGCTAATACCAATATTGCAACTCTATATGTTTATATAATGAGTACATGCGGGCCTGCCCCGCACTCTTAAAACGCGAGAGGTTAAGCAAAATATATTATTATATCTCTTATATCTTCAAATAGTGAATGTTTTACTTCAAGTAGAAGATTTCTATCTGGTTCTACTATAATGGATTTAGGATCATTAATACTTTCTTTTTTTGCGCACTATAAAGCGCTTGACATATAGTATTGTTTATAGTATATTGAGAGTATGCTAAAAGGAGCTTTCGGTGAGTAAGGTTATAACAGCAAATGAATTAAAGACAAAAGGAATTTCTGCCATAAAAGCGGCGATGGGTGAAGAAGAATTAATTATAACAGAACGCGGTAAAAATAAATATATTGTAATGCCTATTGAGCATTACAATTATCTAAGGGAGTGTGAATTAGAAGCGGCCCTAATTGAATCTAAAAAAGAATATGCAGAAAAAAAATATATAAAAGAATCGGTTAGTAATCACATTAAGAGAATAACGGGTGCCTAATCTTATTTATACAGAAACATATATTAAAAAGGCGGCAAAGTTCGCGAAAAAGCATCCAGATTTATTGAAACAGTATGAAAAAACTTTGCTTCTTTTAGAAAAAAATCCATATCACCCTTCATTAAGATTGCACAAATTAGAAGGCAGACTGTCAGAATTATATTCCGTTTCTATTAATATTATGTATAGAATAACAATAGATTTTATTATTGAAGAAGATAATATAATTTTAATCAATGTGGGTAAACATGATGAAGTGTATTAAGTTTTCAATCAAAGAAAATAGAAAGAATATACCAAACATTAATTTACGAAAATTCACAGCTATCCCTCAAAACGCGAGAGGTTTATTTTCCCATGGCTGAGGCTAAAAAATAAATTTTGTTATTCATAGATTTTAATCTTTTTATAACAGGGCGTGATTAGTTTATTTTACTGTTTCCATAAAATCTAATTCTCATACTTAACATCTCTTCGTTATATTTGATTTTTAATAAACTTTCTTATTTCTTCACAGCTTTCTTTAGAATTTTCTGCGTCTATTTTTTCATAATAAGTTTCTAATATGTCATCCGGATATCTTGTTTCTGTATAATATTGATTAAGATTTATACAAGCCATTTACGCGTAATTTCTTTCATATAAAACTTTACCTGTATTTATTATATCTGTAATAACCGGACTTTTTAACTTTAAGGCTTTTTCGACTTCATTTGAACTATAAACTATAAAATCAATGGCAACTTCTCTGTCTAAAAACAAACTATCAAGTTCAAAGGTTCTTTTTCGTCTTAATTTAGGAACGTTATTTTTAATAATAAACAAGTCTATATCATTGGCATGGTTTGGATTAGAATTCAAGGAGCCAAATAAAATTACTTTTTCAAGCTTGTATTTTTGAATTAACCTTTTCAAGATTTTATTTAATTCTTTTTCAAATTTCATAGCTTTTGTCAAGATATCCTAATATATACAAATTTCACACCGCGTCAAGAACAGGTTTACCGCTGCAAATTTGAGGGTCTATTAAAATTCTTTCTTACATATTACACTCAATATAAGAAAATCACAACAGGTTTTCAATCTATTTTTTTCAAGAACAATCTAGAAAAGCCCTGCCCCGCTTCTTAAAGCGCGCTAGGTTCATTCTCTAGCGTCTTGAGATAAGATAAAAAAATCAAGGGAAATATTTATAAATATCTTTTCTGTGAAGTAGTCTTATAAGTTCTATAGCGTCACCTTCGATAATTAAGCCTAATCTATAAATACCGATTCGAATTCTATAATAATTTTTAAAACCTTTTATTTTTCTTAAGTTTCGTATTTCTCTTATATTTCGAACTTTTTCTTAGCCATTGATACATTGATATAATAACTTTGCAATTTTCTTATCGTTTATATTTTCAAAATCTTTTTCAAACGATTTATCAACGTTTACTTTCAATCTCTTATTTTATTCACAAATTCTTTAGTATCTATATATTTTTTTGTACGACCTTCTTTGATCGCGAAACCAAGGCCAATGTCTTCTACTTCACCTCTTGATAGAATTTCTGTTTTTAAGCCTAACTTCTTTGCCAGGTTTATTAACAATTTTAGATCACTTTCAGATTTCCCGTTTATCAACGCAATTTGCATAAATGTAGTATATAATTCAAAATTCAATATGTCAATTATTTATTTAGTTAAATAATCTGATAAAAAATTTCCGTGCCGCGCCAACCCCACCCCTCAAAGCCGCAAAGCCGCGCGAGATCTATTTTTCCGCGGTTTAATTTTGTTAACCACAGGTTGCTAGTGCCAGCAATGCTGGTGAAATCTGTGGTTAACAAAAAGAGAATTCTACCTTCCTAATTGGCAGTATGTGTTATATTTTATATATACTAAAAAGTATTACAAGCAACTACCATCATACTCTATTGCGCCTATGCTCCAATTCAATGTTCTTAAAACTGCGTTGATATCGTCTGCAAAAGGATACGAGTTAACAATTGCCTGAGTTGAAGTACCCCCATTGGTAACAATACAAGGGCTTGTACTCTGCGGGGTGTAACTTGCATCCAATACTGGATTTGTGGCAACATTCCCTTGTGCGGTTGTACTCCAATCAAAAAGAGAATGCATGTCGGCCAGATTGCAGGTATTGCTGTTCATGTCGCCATCAAAGTTGCTAGTGCATCCAAGATCTAGGTCACGATAAATAACAGTTGAATAAATGTCGTTCCACCTGACAGTGTTTGGATCTGCATTGGAACCTACTTCTTGAATTCCTGTTGCAAACAGAGGATTTCCTGTGTCTTGAGCCATAATAATATTGTGTTCTATCAAGGGGTGACCCGTACTGATCATTATCCCTGTTGTTTGCCCGCCAACAGTACCCGTAACATTCAGAGTATTACTAAGGATTACGTCATGTGTATTGCCTGTAGCATCACCCCCATAGGATGCTGAGGCGGAATTTCCAGAGAGATCGAAGCCATAGGCTGTGTTCCCCTGAACTACAATGATGTTGTTGTATGCTTTTACAATTGAGGAGCTCGTTTTTACCCCAGTAATGGAATTCCCGCTAAAGGTAACATTGATATAGTTATATCCCATCGTCACTTTAGATTTGGTTGGGCCACCAGTACCATTGCTATATGCATAAACACCTCTTTGTGTTGCGAAAATATCATTTCCTTCTACCGTGGTTACAACTTCGGAAGATGCCCCAGTATTAACACTGGAATATACACCGGTGCTTGCATTTATCACGTTGTTTGTGATGCTTGGATTATGACTGTTTGCACTATCTGTGACAAGCACGCCAACCCCATAGGTACAAGACAGCGTATGTGTATCTACAGAGCTGCTATTGTTTAGTAGCAAAACACAAAAGTCTGCGCCGGAAACCTCGTTGTTCACGAGATTGGCGGTGTTATCCGAGATAAGAATTCCTGTAGTCCAGCCAGTCCCTCCGAGCTGACCTATGACGATAAGGCTATCTAATGTGGAATTAGAACCCATGTCTATGGTAGCCACTGGGGAATTAGATGTTGCCCCTCCATTGGTTCGTCCATCTTCAATATTTGTTGGATAGAGTGTACTATCCTGCACCGCCCAATCTGCCGAACTATAGCCCCCCCGAAGCGCTGTATTGGCGGGTAACACGATGGTTTCGAGGCTATTATAAGTCCCTTGTGCTGCGTGTACTTCTAAAATGAAGTTGGCATTCGCAGTATTGATTGCTTCTTGAATTGTTGCTTTCGGTGAATCTGAAGTTCCAGAATTTGCGTCACTGCCAGTTGTTTTCACATACACAATACCATTAAGTACTGCAAAAGTAAGGTTTAAATCCAGGTTATTCCCAAAATTATCCTCAACATATATGTTTAGTGTTTTGCCTGAACCTTCGCTCCAATCTGCTGTAGGGGATATCGTAAGTGTATTATCTATATAAGTTCCATCTGACCAAACACCCCCATCACTTTCACCGGCAAGTATCCCCGAAAGAATCATTGACGTAGTATTTATTGTTTCTGAAAAAGTTATAACAATCGTCTGTGTTGATATGATAGTTGTATCACTCGGAGTTATTGTCACTGTCGGACTAGTCCCGTCAATATCATAACTCAAAGTTGTTGATGTTAAATTTCCCGATAAATTTGAGACTGCAATAGTAATTGTTCTACCTGTGCCGCTACTCCAACTTACAGCGGGCGAGATAGTTAAAGTACTATTTGCATTAGACCATATACCGCCATTACTTTCAGCGGCAAGCGCCCCACTTAATACCAAAGTTGCTGTAGCCATGCTTTCAGGAAAATTTAATATAATACTTTCAGATGCGCTAATTGTACCAATAGCTGGAGTAACAACCCCACCTGCGGCCTCATTACATGTTGCATCACAAATAGTACATGAAGCTAAGCCCGGCGTACAGACATCTGTTATGCTGTTACCATCATCACAAGTCTCACCATTTGTTCCGTCTGTTATACCATCTCCGCAATAACCTGTAACAGTACCTGCAACAGAAAAACAAGTAGCATCACAAACCGTACAGGATGTTTCGCCATATAGACATGATTCTGTTATTGTATTGCTATCATCACAATCTTCAACACCTGCATGGACAAAACCATCACCGCATGATGCCGCAACACATGTACTCAGACAAGCATCTGTATCAACTGCATTCGCATCATCACATTCTTCAACGCCGGATTGAACAAAGCCGTCACCGCATGATGCCGCGACGCATGTACTTAAACAGGCATCTGTATCAACAGCGTTAGCATCGTCACATTCTTCAACACCGGCTTGAACAAAGCCATCACCGCATGAAGCTATTTGGCAGGTAATAGGACAAGAATCAGTATTATCGGCATTAGCATCATCACAGGTTTCAACGCCAGCTTGCACAAAGCCATCACCGCATGATGCCGCAACACAAGTACTTAAACAGGCATCGGTTTCAACAGCGTTTGCATCATCACACTCTTCAACTCCTGTTTGAACAAACCCGTCACCGCAGGCAGCCAGTTCACAAGTATTTAAGCAAATGTCTGTATTATCTAAATCACCATCATCACAGGCTTCAATGCCGGTATGAATAAAACCGTCTCCACAAGAGGCTGTAACACAGGTACTCAAGCAGGCATCGGTATCAATTGCATTGGCATCGTCACAATCTTCGATTCCCGCTTGCACAAATCCATCGCCGCATGAGGCCGCAGTACAAGTATTTAAACATGCATCTGTATTATCAGCATTTGCATCGTCACAATCTTCAACACCGGCTTGAATAAAGCCATCGCCACAGGCAGCCAGTTCACAAGTACTTAAACAGGCATCTGTATCAAGCGCATTGGCATCATCACAAGCTTCAATACCTGCATGAATAAAACCATCGCCGCATGAGGCCGCGGTACAAGTACTTAAACAGGCATCTGTATCAACCGCATTGGCATCGTCACAATCTTCAACGCCTGCTTGAATGAAACCATCGCCGCATGAGGCCGCGGTACAAGTACTTAAACAGGCATCTGTATCAATTGCATTAGCGTCATCGCAGGTTTCAACACCTGCTTGAACAAAACCATCACCGCAGGTGGCCGTTTGACAGGTAGTAGGACAAGAATCTGTATCATCAGCGTTAGCGTCATCACAGGTTTCAACACCCGTTTGAATGAACCCATCGCCGCATGAGGCTGTGACACATGTGCTTAGACAGGCATCTGTCTCGATAGCGTTGGCGTCATCACAATCTTCGCCAGCTGTTGTATTTGTGTATCCGTCGCCGCATGAATGAGTTAAACAAGTACCAGCATTACAAGTTGAGGTGTCTATGCCGCTGGTATCGCAATCTTCGCCAGCTGTTGTATTTGTGTATCCGTCACCGCATGTTGAAGTATTACATGTAGCCCCAACGCATGAAGCTGTATCTGTGCCGTTTGAATCGCATTGTTCACTTGCGGCAGCGTTTGTATATCCGTCACCGCATGTTGAAGTAAGGCATGTGGCCCCAACGCATGAAACTGTATCTGTGCCGCTTGAATCGCATTGTTCACTTGCGGCAGTGTTTGTGTATCCGTCACCGCATGTTGAAGTAAGACATGTTGCCCCAACGCATGAAGCTGTGTCTATCCCGTTTGAATCGCACTGTTCACTTGCGGCTGTGTTTGTATACCCGTCGCCGCATGTTGAAATATTACATGTAGCCCCAACGCATGAAGCTGTATCTGTGCCGTTTGAATCGCACTGTTCACTTGCGGCAGCGTTTGTATATCCGTCGCCGCATGTTGAAGTAAGACATGTTGCCCCAACGCATGAAGCTGTATCTGTGCCGCTTGAATCGCATTGTTCACTTGCGGCAGTGTTTGTGTATCCGTCGCCGCATGTTGAAGTAAGACATGTTGCCCCAACGCATGAAGCTGTATCTGTGCCGCTTGAATCGCATTGTTCACTTGCGGCAGTGTTGGTGTATCCGTCGCCGCATGTTGAAGTAAGACATGTTGCCCCAACGCATGAAGCTGTATCTGTGCCGCTTGAATCGCAATCTTCAACACCAGCTTGAACGAAGCCATCACCACAAGTCGCTAGTTCACAAGTATCAAGACAAATATCGGTATTATCCAGATCGCCGTCATCACAGGCCTCATAAGCGGCTTGTATTATTCCGTCACCGCAAAAAGCGCCAATTACAGTTACTGTAAAGTCTTTTGTTTCGCTGGCGGTGCCTTTAGCTATAGTTGCTGTTAATGTTATATCTACATTACCATATGGTTGTGTTATTGTACCGTCACTTGCTATAATAGTTGTAGGAACACCAGTTTCATAAGCCTGCCATGCTATAATACTGCCATTAAATCCGCTTACTGGCAAAATTATATTTTGTGTAATACTTGTGGCGGTATCGTTTCCTGAAAATGTAATTACTGTAGCCGTTGCATCAATGGATACTGCCTGTGCGTCTGTCATTGTTGTAAGGGTTGTATCTCCTGTCTCTTCAACAGTTGTGGTAATAGCGTCTGCAGTTGAATCGATAGTGTTTTCTAAAGTGGTAGTATCAGTGATTACTTCTGTTGTTAAATCTTCATTATCTAATATTGCCGCTATTTGTGTACTAATCAAATTTAATAATTCATCTTCTGATTCGCCTGTAAGGGTTGTTGTGCTGACAGTTGTAATAATAGCATTATCTACAAGACTGACAGTGTTTGTAGTTAAGTTACCCAAAGCGTCAGCGTTAATATCATCCAAGCTGTTTGTTGTACCGCCCGCGTCGCAGATGGCGTCATCAATAATGGTCAAAACTGTATTGGTTAAAGCGTCAAGAGCTGTTTTTAAGTTCTCAACGCTTAAGTTCTGTGACGTTGCGTATGTGATAAAATCGTTAATAATTACGGTTAATTCATCCAAAGCCGCAAGAACATCAGCATCGCCTCCAGTTAAGGCAGATATACTTGCGGATGTTTCTGCCGTAGTAAATCCTTTCTCAAGATAATTTGACGCTAAAGATACCTGAAATTTATCTTCATTTAAAAAAGGCGGCGGGAACTGACCATTGCAATTAGGAAGTGTACCATGATTGTCTAATAATGTTGAAAAAGCTGTCGTTTCATTATTCGCGCGTCTTACCAGAGTATCAAGAACCAGCCCAGAAGCAGAGGGCGTGATTTCTGTGCTTATTGGCGCCTGAAATGAGGCGTCATCTGAAAATGATGAATAAATTACGTTTGAACCGATTGTATCTTTAATAATTGAATTTGCCTGAGTGTTAAAATCATCATCAGATACAGATGAGATATTAGCAAGTTCACTACCAAGTACTTTTTCATTTATATGGTCTGTCATGGGATTAATATTAACAGTAAGACTGGTTAAATTAGAGGTGCTTTTATAAATTAAACCCGCTAAATATGAAGAAAAATCAAGACTGCCTTTTAAAATAGTATTATTTAAATTTGTGTTTTCATCTACAGTAGCGGTTACTATTAATGGCCGGGGCGTATTTTCTGGTATATCAATAGAATAATTACCCGATGCGTCTGTAACAGCCTCGCCTATTAACTGACCATCTGCCGATTTTATTGTAACTCTTTTATTAGCTAGAGCCAGCCCGTTTGAAACACTGCCTGAAAGCGTAATATCATTCACAACTACTGTATTTTCTTCGTTTACTTTTTCATCAGAACAGTTTATAATCAATGATGCAAATACAAAGATTATAAGTATTACTGTTTTTCTAAAATTTATTTTATACTTTTTGCTATTATTTTTAAATTTCATCTCTATCTCTCCTTTTTTCCCGCTTTTCTAAAATTTATTTTTTATTTTTATTTTATTTTTCAGCCTCATGAATATCCCCTTTTCATTTTACATTTAATTATAATTAAACAACTATTATCCGGCTAGTTGCCATTTGTTTTGGCGTTCGCCGGTAAATAGTTATTGATTTAGGTTTATTCGCTGGCAATTTTATAACATATTTTTAAAATTTGTCAACGAAAACTTCGAGAAAGGGTGGTTTTGCTTCGTAAAGAAGGTATTTGTCTTCGATAAATAGTGGTTTTACTTCGAGAAGGTGTTGTTGTTTTAAGGTAAAAATAGAGAATTAGACAGGATTAACAGGATTTTCATGGAAAGTAAAATGATAAAAAGATTCTAATTAAAAAATTTTCCTTTAATGAGAAGTGTTATATCTTCCATTAAAGGAAAAATTAAAAGGAAATTTTGATGTGTTTTAGAAACAGTTTACTGCTGCAGACCAGCGTTAATCTTTGACACTGTTTTCGCAAGTAAAAATTCTAACAGGTTAATATACTCCCCTTTGGGGTTTTGGCCTTTAGTAAATCTAGCGAATTCTGGAGTTCTACCAATGAATTCGAAGTCACCCTCCATTCTTGTTTGATATGTATTATTTGATTTTTTACTATAGGGAGAGCCAAAAGCCAGTACAGCATTTTCAGCATTTTTATTAACAACCATTGTACCCAGGCTTACTTCCGGAATAATCTTTGAACCTTTATATTCTAAACTATAATCAATATAGATTAGGGCTATCGCATCAACTTCTAATAATTTACATATTTTTTTATATTGTTCATTAGTAGCCTTTTCTTCATCGTCAGCAAATAAAGCAATAGGCGGTACGAAAGGCATTTTGTTGTTATAGGGTGTAATTATGTTATTTCCTGGCCCCGACAAATATTTTTTCCATGTTTCTTTTACTGAAGAAGCAAAATCTTGATATTCTTTACTATTGATAAAAGAGTCAGTATTTTTAATTGTCCAGCCATTTACATTGTTAAATTCATTAGTAATAATCTCAGGGGATTCATCTACAAGATTTCTAACAAAACTCATTATCTCAGGTTTTTTAGTTGCCGGTTTAATTTCTTTTTTGCTATTCTTAAACATCAAAGTTTCGTTTGAAACAATGCTGACAATAGCGACTGTTTTAATATTATCAGCTGCGGGTCTTCTTACGACTCCCGCACACGATGTAAAAAGCAAAATCAATGATAATGCTGTTATCCATTTCATATATTTATTCTTCATTTTATATCTCCTTTTTTTTTATCATTGAATATTCAAGGTGTAAGCCAGATCTACTGCATTCTCACTGCTTGTAAGTATATATAAAGAACTACCAGGTGCTGTTACAGTAAGACTTTTATCAAACTTGGCTGAACTATTCGCAGAGTTAAGCCATGATGTTGTATCAAATGTAGTATCACTATATATTTTTAAATTTGATGCATCCGTATGATCCAATGTAGTTATTGTGTAGCTCGTTCCGGCAGTTAAACCATTTATCTGATAATAACTGTTTGGAACTGTTGGGTTCGGAGTATCTCCATCCACATGGCCAACAAAGGGAAAGTCGCTGCCAAAATTTAGTACCATGGGCGATATATCCGTTCCTTCTACAGCAGTAACTGAATCTGGAGTAAAGTAATGTTCCACAGTCAAAGTATATGAATCCACTTCCCAGAGTTTCCATGTTTTAATATAAACTATACCATTGGCTGGTGCAACGATCACTACCGATTCATAATCTATAGACCTATTTGCATCAGATTCAAGTTCAGTTGAAAATGCATTGTCACTATACACGGTAAAATAACTGGAGGCAGAATGATTGATTGTCGCTATTTTATAAAAGTCCCCCGCTGTTAAACCCGTGATTTCATAGTAACTTTTGTACGAATTTATTTCGCCGACTTCTCCAGAGTATGGCAGATCCGTAGTGCCAAATGCTAAACTAACAGGACTTGATGTAGATCCTTCTCCAAATTCTGTTTCGCAAATTGATGAGCAGCCATCTTCCGATATTGTATTACCATCATCACAGATTTCACCTTCATCCAATTGCCCATCACCACATGAACTAGCCTCTGCAATATTCCCGCAGTTCCATAAAAAAATACCAAATACCAATACCAGTATAAGGTTCAGTTTATTTTTTGTTGTTTTCATTTTTTTCTCCTTTTTTTACCCGTTTCTTACGGGTTTTATTGATAAAAACTATATCCCATTTTTTAAATTAGTCAACGGATATTTCGAGAAAGGGTGGTTTTGCTTCGTAAAGAAGGTATTTGTCTTCGATAAATAGTGGTTTTACATCGAGAAGGTGTTGTTGTTTTTTGAGTTTTTAATTAATTTATTTAAATAAAATTTATTGTTTCTTTTATTTTTTTAAAATAATTTTTACTACAGGGCAGTCTGGTATTTTTAGAAAGTACAATTTCATAATTGCCTTTAAATAGTGGTTCAATTTTTTTTATTATAGAACGCCTTATAATATACCTTCTATGAATTTGAATAAAATCTTCTTTATTGAGCATGTTGTAAATTCGTGATAACGGTTTGCATATTTTGTACTCTTCTTTTTCAGAAAAAAGTTTTGTGTATTTATTATCAGACTGAAGATAGTCTATTTTTGATAAGGGTATTGGCAAAATTTGATCATTTTGTTTTAGCCATAAATGCTCCATAAGATTTTCTCTTTTTTCTTTTTCTATTTTCAGAAGATTAACGGCGCGGTTAAGGGCCATATCAAACCTAATTTCTTCTATGGGTTTTACAATATAATCAACAACGCCTATTTCAAACGCCTGAACCGCGTACTCATTATAAGCCGTAATAAAAATAATTAAGGGCAGTTTTTCAAATTCAGATAAAACTTCTAAAGTATTTTTTTCAGGCAAATCAATATCTAAAAGAGCAATATGGGCTGTATCATCTTTTAACAGTTTTTTTAATTCTGAGCCATTTTTCGCCTCGCCTACAATTTGATATTCATTCTTATTTTTTAATAAATCGCAGATATATTGGCGAATAGGCAATTCATCTTCAGCAACTATAACATTATATTTTTTCATTTGTAATTCAGATTTTTGTAAATAGTATAATATCTTTTTTAGCCATACATATAAAATAAAACGGACGTTTTGTAAATAAAAACAAGCCATTATTTTTATAAAAACCAATTAATTTATTTACAAAACGCTGTACTAATAAGCTATGTTTTCTTTTTCTTTATTGAATTTTACACATATTTGGCAAAATACTTATGATTTTTCAAAAGATTATACAAAGCGCTTTCTTATTGTTTTCATTTTCAACACTATATGCCGAAGCTTCGCTTGTTAATATTTCAGAAGATTGGCAACATTATATTCACGATGAGAAAGAGATTCTCTCGCATAAACAAATACTTGAAAAAACAGATAAAGAAAATCTTGTCAGCTTTACAACTATAGTTGATATAAATAAAAATAATGAAGTTCATTATTTTATTCGAAAACTGCCAAAAATAAATTGTTTAGACTGCGTTATATATTTTCCTATTATTACAGAAGCGGCATTTGTACTATTTGAAGATAAAATTTATCCAAACCAGGGAGCTAAAAATTTTCCCTTAAAAACGGTATATCCGGGTAAAGAACCTTTGCTTGTTCCCATAAATTTATCAAATACAAAAGACGCTAAAAATAATAATTATATTGTGTTGGGCGTTGCTTCATCTGAAAAAACTGTGTCTGTTCTGGTCACAGCTGATGTTTTGTATGGAGAAAGATCCGCTCTTTTTAAGCATATTTTTTATAGAGATTTTGACAGATACATTCTTTTTGGCGTTTTTTTAACTCTCGCTATTATAGCCGCGATTCTTTTTATCATGGATACCAAAAAATTCAGTTTTTTCTTTATGTCGCTGGCAAATATTGCTATCTTATTTTTTTCTTTCGCCTATACCGACACAGCTTTTTTATTTGGCTTATCGCCTTTTTTTAATGAGCGTCTTTTGATTTTTAGTTTGCTTTTTCTCTTACCGCTTTATCTATATTTTCTTTATTATACCACATTAGTAAGACCTGTTCTTTACTTAGCTTATTTTGAAACTTTTTATGCCATGATAGCTTTATTTTTTGATTTGAAATTTAGGCCTTCTTTTCTTGGAGCTATAAGTGATTTGTTTGCCGGCACAAGCGTTGTTCTTGCTTTTATATTTATTTTAACAAAAACAAAAGATCGTAAAATTAAAAAAGTTTTTTGGATATCTTTTCTTATCGCTTTACCTGTTATGATATACGATCTACTCATTATAAACGGGATTTTATCTGCCAAACGTTTTTTAATACCATGGGGTTACGCAGGTACGTTTTTACCTTATTTGTATTATCAAATTAAAAACTTTACTACGACAGAAAAATCGCTTATAGAAAGAGACAATGAATTACTGCAGGCAAAGCTTACGAATTTGAAAGACAAGATGAATCCACACTTTGTTCGCAATACCCTCACTATTATTTCTACTTACCTAAGAAATGATACAGAAAAAGCAAAAATGGCTTTAAAACATCTTACTAATTCATATAATTATTTATTAGAAAATACGACAGAACCTGTAATTGAGCTTCATAAAGAAATTAAATTTGCTAGAGATTACGCAGATATTCTTCTTATGAAATATTCAGATATGCTTGAAATAAATTTTAATATTACCGGTTCAATTGAAAATATATTAATACCAATGCTTTCTCTTCAACCTATTATAGAAAACGCTTATAAGCATGGTGTGCGAAAGCTAAAAAAAGGGAAAATAGATATAAATATAAAAACTAAGGGTAAAAAAGTAGAAATAACCGTATCAAATACTTCAAACGGAAAACCGTTTCAAAATCTTTTTAACGGTACCCTTGGCGCCATTAAAAGAAGGCTTCAATTTATATTTGAAGAAGCAAATTTGACAGTAACCGCAGAAAATAAGAAAACCATAGTGTTTATTTCATATCATAACAGACAGAAAAAAAATTAGACACAATATAATTTTTCCTGCTAAAAGTTTACTTGATTGACATTCTGATAAAGAAATAAATTTTTAATAATCGATGAACTCATCTCAATATCTGGTTAAAATATGCGGCTTAACCAATCTTAAAGATGCCATAGACGCCAATAATGCCGGCGCTGATTTTTTAGGCATGGTACTACATCCTGCCAGCAAAAGACATACAACACTAGAAAAATCCTTGAAAATTATGACTTCCCTGCCCAATAAAAACTATGTAATTGTATTCGGATATGATTCATACGAATTTATTATAAACACTTATCAAAACTTAAAAACCCCTAATCTTAAAGTTCAGCTGCCATACAAGCATGAAAACTTCTTAAAAATCGCAGATGAAATTAAATTTGAAAATATAATCCCTTCCATTTCTGTTATAAATGAAAATTCAATTGAAACATTCAAAAACCTGGAAGATTTTTCATTTGTTATTTTTGATTCAGCTGGTATTAAGCTTGAAAATGGATTTATTATACCGGGCGGTTCGGGAAAAACTTTTAACTGGAACCTCTTAAAATCAGTACAAATACCTTTTTTTCTTGCCGGAGGAATTACTCTTGAAAATGTTTCATCCGCTCTTGAAAAAGTAAATCCTACTGGTATTGACGTTGCCGGCGGAACAGAAATGTCATACGGAATAAAAGACACAAATAAAATGATAGAGTTTATAAAGTTAATAAAATCAAAACCAAGAATTCAATAATGACAGATACCGCGCCTAAATTAACAGAATCTTCAACTGAACTTTCAACACCAATGATGCGCCAGTATCTTGAAATAAAAAGACGCTACCCTGATGATATTCTTTTTTTTCGCATGGGAGATTTTTATGAAATGTTTTTAGATGACGCGGTTTATGCCTCAAAAATACTGGATATTGCTCTTACCCAAAGGCAAGACAAAATACCCATGTGCGGTATTCCCTACCATTCGGTAAATAATTATATTCACTATATTCTTGACGCCGGTAAAAACATTGCTATATGCGAACAGGTTGAAGACGCTAAAAATGTAACGGGACGAATTGTAAAAAGAGACGTAACCAGAGTTATCACACCGGGCAGTATCTTTGAAGAAGATCTTCTTTCGGCTAATGAAAGAAGACTAATAGCTGCCATTCAAAAAGAAGAAAATAAGGTCCTAATTTTATTGGCCGATGTATCAACCACGGAACTTTATTTTCAAAAAAAAACTTTTGATGAACTAGAAGGTTTTTTTGAATCACGTCAGGTTAAAGAAGTTATCACTCACATAAGCTATGAAGAAGCAGATAATCTTCAAATACAACTGGTCAAAAGAAATTATCCATTAAATGATAAAGCCAATAAAACAACTGTTCAAGAGATGTTTCAATTAAAAAATGTTGACCCTCTAGAGCTTTCTCTATCAGAAATAAAATTAGCCGCTTTTTTTTATAATTATATTAAAGAAATAGCCCCCCAATTTAATATCCGTTTTCAAACTCCGCGTAATGAATATAAACAAAAAATAATGTATTTAGACGATTCTGCTATAAAAACACTTGAAATATTAAGGGACCAAAGCGGCAAAAGAAGAGCTTCTTTAAGCGCGGTTATTGACAAGACAATGACATCTGCGGGCAAAAGAAAATTAGAAGAAATATTATCCGCGCCTTCTTTTGATGTAAAAGAAATAAAAGAGAGGCATGATACCGTTGATTTCTTTTATCAAAATAATTCTTTAAGAAAAGAAATTCAAAATCTTTTGAAAAACTGCTGTGATGTTCAGCGGCTTCTAAACGCTATACAAAACGAACCCCGCGTAAGACACTTAGGTATGGTTTACCATACTTTAAAATCAATAAGTGAAATTCAAACAACTATTAATAAAGAAAAAAATATTCCGCCTTATATATTAAAAAACTGGAAGTTTGAAAATGCGTATCCTGAAAACTTAAATGAAGAGCTTGAAAACGCGCTTTATTTAGAAAACTTGCCGCCTCTTTTAGATGAGAGGCGTTTTGTTAATCCCGGATATTCTTCTGTTTTAGATGAACTTTTTGAAATTAATGAATCTGCCCATCATATACTAAAAAAGTTTGAATCCGATGAAAGAAAAAAATGGGATATCTCAACTTTAAAAATAAAATACAATAAAGTTATTGGCTACTATATTGAAATTTCTCGCGGATTGGCTGAAAAAGCTCCATCTGCATACGTAAGAAGGCAAACTTTAGTAAACGCCGAGAGATTTACCTGCGAAGAACTTAAAGAACTTGAAAATAAGATATTAAACGCTAAAGATGACATTCTAACACTTCAAAAATCTATTTTTAATACTCTGGTTCAAAAAGTTGTTTTAGAAATTGAAAATCTATGGCAATGGGGAGATAGAATTTCTTATTTAGATGTCTTTATTTCTTTTGCCGAAACCGCGCGAAAACAGCAATACATACGTCCTGTTATGGTTGAAAAAGGCGTACTTTCTCTTAAAGATTCAAGACATCCCGTTGTAGAAGAAATCTTTAGAGAAGAAATATTTGTACCCAATGATATTGAACTAGATAATGATAATAGACATCTTGCGGTTTTAACGGGACCAAACATGTCGGGCAAATCTACTTTCATTAGGCAGGTAGGATTAATACAAATACTCGCGCAGGCAGGATCTTTCGTACCGGCAAAATTCGCCCAAATACCTGTTGCCGATAGAATTTTTACGAGAATAGGATCTTTTGACCGGCTTTTTCAGGGTGAAAGTACATTTTATGTTGAAATGTCAGAATGCGCGAGAATTTTTCAAAATTTTACGTCACAATCTTTAATTTTATTAGACGAAGTAGGCAGAGGCACTTCAACTTTTGACGGTATAAGCATTGCCCGCGCGATGATAGAGTATTTAAACCGTGAAGACAAAGGACGACCTAAAACCCTGTTTGCCACTCATTACGCAGAACTATCAGAAATGATAGAAGCCGATAAAGGAATTATAGGTTTAACGGTGCAGGTACTAGAAGAAGCCGATAAGGTTGTTTTTTTAAGAAAAATAATAGAAGGCCGCGCCGATAAATCTTACGGAATTCATGTTGCCGAAATGGCGGGCATGCCGGTAGAAATTACAGCAAGAGCCGTAGAATTGTTAAAAGAACTTGAAACAGAAGGTTTATGGAAGCAGGAACCTGTGTTTCAGGTTATTGATAAAAACTTTAAAAAAACATTAAAACCAAAAAACCGTAAAAACCAACTTTCAATGTTTTCAGATAATTCATGAAATTAAATAAGTTTATTTTTTTCTTTTTATTTTTTATTCTTGCGTTTAAAAATACGCCCGCTTTAAGTATTGGTGCGGGAACATCTCTTTGGCAGCAATCTCACAAACTATATCAGGGTCTTGATTTTTTTATAATGGACAACCTGCACTATAAGGAACATCAATTTTCATTTGAACTGCACGCTCCCATCATATTTGGTTCTGAACCTAAAAACTATATTATTCCCGGGCATTATACGAATTTTGAAAATCGTTTTGACTTTCTTTCTGATAAAAAATATCTACCCCTTCATCTGCCTTTGCTAACTTATAAAAAAAACAATACCGAAGCCGGAATTAAAAGAGTGTTTATATCAAAAGAAGGCAAAAAATTAATAATTTATGGCGGCCCTCTTTTTAATTCACAGTCTCCTTATATTGGCAGTCAGCTTTTTTTTGAAAACCCTGTTACGGCTGTTTATACTTCTGCTTTAACGAAACCCTCATTTATAATGAACCTAACTGAAATGAATTTTTTTAAAGATGTAAACCAAAGCGTATTGAAAAATATGAATTTTGTATTCTTAGGCTGGATGGATTTTTTATCTGAAAAAGAACCTCAAAATTACGGTACTGGCATTGAAATAAAAACAGGTGCACCCCGCTTTCTTTTTATAAAACCCGGGCTTTTGTTTTCAACAGAAGTTATCCGAGTTAAAAAAATTAGTACAAGTTCTGAGTATAATAATTCGTACAGATTAACCTCGGGATTTTTTTTAGATAATGATGATTATGATATTGATTTCGCGGTTACTTACAATGAGAAATCACATCCTTTAGGACCTTATATTTCATATTTATATCCCATGAGAAAAAAAAATGACCTTTTTGAATATGAAAATAATTTTTCAGGGTTTCTTTTTCAAATAAGCGAACCCAAAGCAAAAACAAACGGATTTCATTTGGCTGTTGAATATTTTTTCTTGCTAAAACCTATATTTTCATTAAGAACAGATTACTTTTTAAGACATGAAACAACTGAATTTGTAATAGCTTTCATAAGAGAAAATATAGAAAATATTGAAGATTTGAATAATCTTTATTCAAAAAATTCTTTTTTCTGCATAGAATTAAATTCATATTTAATTAAAAACTTTGTTCGAATAAAATGGGCAACCTATTTAAATTGGCACCAGGGTTCTTCATTAAGAAGTTATATATCTACGGTGCTTATCTTTTAATATTCTCAAGTTTATTTACAAATTATAGAAAAAATCATATCAAATTAATATATTTTGCGTAATAGAAAATTTCAAGAATTCCTGAGCTTGCCAACGCGAATCATATGAAATATAAATATCTTAGCAAAAGACTTGCCTTGGTCTCTAAATATATTAATTTGACAAAAAATTTTATATATATTTTCTTGAATATATATTACATTGTATAATGAAAGCAGATAATAATCACGAAATTCAATTTGAAAAAAATAATTTTAATATAGCTATCGCGGCATCAAGATATAATTTTCAAATCACTGAAAAACTGGTAAACGGAGCTTTAGATTTTTTAAAAATATATAATCAAAACACTAAAGAAACTGAAATTTTCTGGGTATCTGGAGCGTTTGAATTACCGCTTTTATGTAAAAATATTTTTCAAATAAAAAAACCTGATGGAATAATTGCTATTGGGGCCGTAATAAAAGGTGATACTCCGCATTTTGAATATATTTCAAATCAATGCGCCAGAGGAATTATGAGTATATCACTAGAAGTAAGCAAACCTATTTCTTTTGGAGTTCTTACAACAGAAAATTATCAACAGGCGATAGACAGAACCGGGGAAAAAACTGCTAATAAAGGTTATGAGGCTGCGATGAGCCTATGGGAATCTTTAAGCCTCTTTAAGAATAATTTATAAATGAAACCACACCGTGCCAGAATTCTGGCGATGCAGGCCATATTTCAAACAGAAATTCATCAACGTGATATAGAAGAAATCTCGTCATTCGACTGGATTGATTATGAGGTTCCTGAAGACGAAAAAAAGTTCAGCTTAGAAATTATAAAAGGTGTAATGGAAAACCTTGAATCTATCGATAAAATAATTATAGAGTATTCTAAAAACTGGGATTTTAAAAGGATAAGTATGGTAAGCAAAGCGATACTAAGAATATCGTTATATCAATTAATGAAAATGAAAAATGAAATTTCTCATAAAATTATCATTGATGAAGCCATAAAAATTGCAAAAGAATATGCCGAAGAAGATTCTACAAGATTTATTAACGGAATTCTAGATACGTACTATAAAGATACGCAAAAGATTTAATATGAGTAATAATGATTATATTCAAAAAGGGCGAATCTTAGGTTTTGAAGAAGAGGCCGCCCAAGAAGAAGAAAAAAGAAGAATAATAGCAGAGAAAAAAAGGTTCCCTTGGTTTTTTTATGTTCCTATTTTGCTTCTATTGGCATTGATGACAGCAGGGGTCGTATGGTACATGCAGCAAAAAAAAGAACAGGCTGAAAATCTTTCGAAACTAAAAGGCATAACCACGCCACAAACAGATATAACCACAGCTCAAAAACCCGCACAGTCTGAAATTCCTGATGATAAAGATCTTCAAGAAGCTGTTCTTTTATACAATCAAAACTACAATAAAGCCGCAAAATCGGCCTTTAACGATATTATTGAAAGTTCGAAACCTTCAGAAGTAAAGGCTTTTGCCTTTGTCTATCTAGGAATTATATCTGATGAAGAAGGAAAATATAACCTGGCTATTGATTATTTTAATAGAGCAGTTAAACTTCAACCTGATAATTTTTATGCCCATTACAATATGGCATTAGCGCTTCGACATAAAGGTCTTTTTGAAGAAGCTATTTTAGCTCTTGAAAAAGCAAAAAAATTAAGACCCGATAAAGTAGAATCTGATATTGCAACCAGTAATATTCAATATGAAGCAAATGAGCTGCCGCTGGCTCAACAAACACTGGAAGAACTAACATCTGATAATAAAAATCCTGTCGCATTATATAATCTGGGAATGGTCTATAAAAAACAGGGGAAAATGGCTGAAGCAAAAGCTACTTTTATGGAGGCTTTAGAACTCGCCGCCGCGGGCGAAATTGCGTATAAATCAGCCTCTCAGTTAGGAATCATTCATGCAATTCAAGGTGATTATCCAAACGCGAAGTTTTATATGAAAAAAGCAATTAATTTAAGCCCTAGGTCATCTAAATATTATTATAATTTAGCTCTAGTTGAATATAAAACAGGCAATCTTCAAGAATCTGTAAAAAATCTTGAATTAGCATTAAAAACCGGAGCAGACAATATTGAAACATTTGTTTATATTGCCGGTTTATATAGTGAACTGGGATATCATGATAAAGCAGAATCTGCATTAAGAACAGCCAGAGAAAAAGCTCCCCTAAACACAAAAATATTATCACAGCTGTCTGATACACTAATACAACAGGCCAGATGGGATGAAGCTATTTCTATTTTAAATGAAATTATTGATAATACAACCGAAACTCTTGAAAAAGCCCGGGCGTTGTATAATTTAGGTAATGTATATACAGAAATTAAAGATTGGGATAACGCTCAAAAAGCCTTAGAACGTTCTTATAAATTAAACAGATTAGATGAAGACGCTTTGGTGGCTCTTGGTGATTTATACAGTAGAAAAGGAAGCGGGCATAAAGCTATTGAGTTTTATAAAGAATCATTAAAAATTAATCCCGATAATTTAAAATTATTAAACGCTTTGGCACAAACCTATCTTGATTTAGGCCTTTTAGCTGAAGCGGAACTATCATTAAAAAATTTACTGGATCATCCTTTAAAAAATGAAGAACTAGTAACTAACTCTTATTTTAAATTAGGCGAAATCTCTTATAAAAGAAAAGCATATGATACTGCCGTTAAATATTTTGAAAGATCGGCAAAAAGCTCTTCAATAGAAATTCAGTATAATTCATTTTTATACATAGCAGATTCACTTATTGAGTCAAATGGACCATCTTCAATTATTCTTGAATATGTTGAAAAAGCAATTGCATTGAAACCAAGAGATTTAAAGGCAAGACTGCTTAGGGTAAGGGCTTTATTAAATGAAGGCAGTATCTCTTCTCAAGAAACTGCTGAAGAAGAATTAACAGCGATGATTGAAACAGGCGAAGATCCGCAGCTTTTATCAAAAGCTCTTACTTTCAGAGGAATTATTTATTACAAACAGGGTTTATATGCAAAAGCTCTTGATGATTTTAACCATGCCATTGAATTAAATCCTTCAAACGAAAAAGCTTTTGAAAACCGCAGAATAACCGCAGAAAAGCTGGAACATCAAGGTTAATGTTGACTTGTTTTTTCGAAACAAAGCGAAGCTGCTCCTAAAATACCGCTGTTCTCATCACCATTTGTAAATTTTATTCGATTTTTTTGATAGAACGCTTTCATTAGTCTTTTTTTCAAAACATCATACATCTTCTTTTCGAATAAATCAGAAAAAACGGATAAGCCCCCTGTTATTACAATTAAAGGCGGGTTTATAAGATAAATAATATTGCTTAACGCTATTCCTAAACTTGTACCCGCTAGTTCAAAAGTCTTTTGAGCTGGTTTATATTTTTTTTGGGCTAATTGAGCAATTTTAGAAACATCATCATTTTTTTTTGCGTTTATATTATCTTTATTAAAAAAATCATAATAGTATAAAATGCCTTTGATAGATATAAAAGTTTCAAGACATCCGTAAGATCCGCATCCGCATTTTTTCAAAGGGATACGATCAGATAAAAATTCTTGACTTATAATATGAGTATGCCCTATTTCGAAAATATTATTATTACTTCCCGTGTAAAGTTGATTGTTTAATATGAGTCCCCCTCCTACACCTGTGCCTAACGTTATAACGACAAAATTAGAATTCTTCTTCGCTATGCCAAAATATTTTTGACCTAAAGTAGCGCAGTTCGCGTCATTTTCTAAAAATAATGTAATATTATTCTTTTGATATTTTTTTTTTAACAAAGAGATGATTGAACAATTGTTTATTCCTTTAATATTAGGAGTTTTTAACATTATTCCTTTATTTACATCTAAAGGACCTGGGGCACCAATACCTATTTTATTTAATAATGGATATTTTATGAAAAATTCATCAAGAATTCGTGTAATACAATTTATTAAATCTAAGTTTTTTTTTATATGTTTAGTTTCTATTTTTACTTTTTCAATAATTTTACCAGATTTGTAAATAACACCGGCTTTTATATAAGTACCGCCGATATCAATACCGACGGCAATCTCATTATTTTCTTTCATTTATTTCAAATGTACAGTATTTTGCTCCTTCTTTAGAGCACGTTTTTTCAAATACTCTGGGAGTCTCAGACATATAGTTTTCTATTTCTGCTGTTTTTGTTTCTTCAAATTCAGAATAATTTTTTGCGTGTAACAGTATCCACAGTGATTCAAGCATTCCCAAGATAAAAGAACAATGAAAGATAGTATTCCCTTTCTTTTTTTCAAAGTATTCGGCTTCAAAAGAATGATAAACTTTAATTAACGCATTTTTTTGATTTTCATATTTTTCAAGCTCAAATTTTCCCCATCCCTGAGCTGTAAGCAATGTGAGTAAAAAAATAAATAATTTTTGTTTATCAATATCTTCAAACTCTTTTTTATTTTTAAGCAGTACAGGTAAAACAGATAAAAATGTAGAAACAAAACCAGATTTTTTTACCTGACCATTCATCTCGACGCCTTTATTTTCAGCTTCAAAAATAAGAAATTCTATATATTCTGAAAAAAATCTTACCTGCCTCTTTTCATTAAGCATTATTTTACCCTCTGAAGAAGCAAACTCTTTGCTTGAATAAAAAATTATATTATCGTGAAATAGTTTTTCCATAAATTATTCGCTTATAATAAGCTCAAAAAAACATTTGTTTTCTCCTGATACCATGCAACAGTTTTTTTCTTTTACTGATATTCTTTTAATCATTTCGTTTATAGAAAATCCTTTAGAAAATCCGAATGCCCCTTTTAAATATCCAGCCGCAAAAAAACATACTGGTTTTTCCTGCTTGCCGAATATATTTAAACTTTCTTCAACCATATAGCTTTTTTTAAGAACAAATTCATTTTCACCTTCTGAAGAAGTCTTAAAAAAAATTCCCATACCCAGTGTTCTAAAAAGTTGAAACGCTGTTTTATATATCAATTCTTCTGTATTAATCTTTGTATCTGTAAATAATGAATTAAGCATATTATAACTAATTTGAGCTGCTTTATTTACGGCTTTTTCGGTTTCATCTTCTTTTAATAAATAATTTTGTATAATAACATCATAGACAGCCGGCGCGAAAAGAAATTTATAATTATTTATTGAAAGCCTTCCGGAGGCTTTATCTTTTTTAACTCTTATAAATGAATACTTTTTTTCTTCTGCTTCTTTTACAGCGAATTTAACATTATTTTCAAGTATTTCATCAACTGATATATCGTCTTCTTGTATTGTTGTTTCAGGCGGCAGTTCTTCAGTTTGGTAAATCTTTTCAAAAACATTATTTAATACCGAAATTAAAAGGGGCTCATCTGCAATTTTTTCAGCGATTTTTTCTATTTCTCTACCGACTAATAAATGGAATCTATCTTTTACAATTATATCAGTTTCATTTTCATTAATTGAATTTTCTAATTTTTTATATATTTCTTGAGTTTGTTCTGCCATATAAATTATATCACAGTCTGAATTTATCAAGAGGGAATTCGCGGCATATTTCAGCTACTTCGTTTTTTACTTTATTTTTTATGTTCTCATCTTCTGGGTTTTCAAGTATATCGGCAATCCAGTGAGCGGTTTTAATAAATTGTTCTTCTTTAAAACCTCTTGTTGTTAAAGCGGGACTGCCCAAACGTATTCCGCTGGCAACCATAGGAGGGTTTGGATCAAAGGGAATCGCGTTTTTATTTGTTGTTAGTCCGGCTTCTTCTAGTAATTCCTGAGCATCTTTACCGGTTACGTTTTTTGTACTAAATGTATCTACCAAAAGTAAATGATTATCTGTACCCCCTGATACAATTTTTAAACCTCTTGATATAAGTGTATCTGATAATATGGCCGCGTTCTTAATAACCTGTTTTTGATATTCAATAAATTCTGGCTGTAAAGCTTCACCAAATGCAACCGCTTTTGAAGCTATTACATGCATTAAGGGTCCGCCCTGAACTCCGGGGAATACTCTTGAATTTAATTTTTTAAAGTATTCTTCTTCATTAGATAAAATAAGCCCCCCCCTTGGCCCTCTAAGTGTTTTATGTGTTGTTGTTGTCACAAATTGAGAACATTTTATAGGTGATGGATGAAGTTTCGCGGCAATAAGTCCGGCTATATGTGCCATATCTACCATTAAAAGGGCGTTATTTTCTTTAGCAATTTGCGCGAATTTTTCAAAATCAATAATACGGGGATAAGCCGAAGCACCCGCTATAATAAGTTTAGGTTTATGTTCTTTTGCCAGCTTTGCGACATTATCATAATCTATTTGACATGTATCTTGGCGCACACCGTAAGATATCACATTAAAATATAATCCTGAAAAATTTACTTTTGAACCATGTGACAAATGTCCACCATGCGCTAAATCCATACCTAAAAAAGTGTCGCCCGGTTTTAAACAGGTTAAAAATACAGCCATGTTTGCCTGTGCCCCGCTGTGTGGTTGAACATTGGCATACTCGGCGCCAAAAATTTTTTTTGCCCTGTCTCTGGCCAAATCTTCTACTAAATCAGCCGGACCGCATCCCCCATAGTATCTTTTACCGGGATAGCCTTCGGCATATTTATTAGTTAATGTTGCCGTGTACGCCTCTAATACAGCCTTTGAAACCATATTTTCAGAAGCAATTAATTCGAGATTATTTTCTTCGCGTTCATCTTCAGCTTTTAGCGCTGCGAACACTTCTTTATCTTGTTTTTCTATTATTGAATATGACATACGGCTTGTTAAAAAACGCTTTCTCTTTGAAAAGAATTTTTAGTAATTTAATGAATTAAAGGCGAAATGTCCAAAGAAAATCCAGAGGCCGGTAAATTTATATTAGAGTATTCAGAAACAAGACTGTCATATGAACCTCCTCTTAAAATGGGGCTTGATATTTTTTCTGTGTAACCTTCAAAGAAAAAACCGGTATAATAATGAACTTTTCTAAATAATAGTGGTTCCCAATATACAGGAAGTTTTTTTTCTTTTAATATGTCATTTAATTCTAAAGAAAATTTTGATATATTTTTAATTTCTTTAAGAATATTCTTATGCCATTCATTTTCATAATTTTTTTCAAGCTCTTCCCAGTTTTTTAGCCATTCATTTTTTTCTTCAGCATATAATAAAAAGAAACTTGTCTTATTTGAAGTTTTATCAGATAATCCTTTTTCTTTAAAAAGGGTGGCTAAAGCCGGGGCATTTTTATCTTTTATAATTTTAGGCAAATCTTGATTTTCTAAATATTTACTTAAAACTCTATAAATTCTTATATCGCCTATTATTATTTCATACCTTAAGTCACAGACTTTTTTTAAGATATTACTCGCTAATTGAATTAAATTGGTAATTGCTTTTTTACTTTCACAGCCAATATACTCTGCACCTGCCTGATAAACTTCTCTTAACGCCGGATAGTTTTTTTGTATATCTCTAAAAACAGGAGCCATATAATACAACTTTTTTTCTTTAATATTTTTAATATCAATATTTTCAAATTCATTTATATAACCTTTAATAACCTGTACTGTAACATCGTTTCTTAATGATAAATCTTCACCTAAATGATCTCTTACTTTAAAATATTCGAAATTTTCAAAAACTTCAAAAGTTTCAGGAAAATCTAACATAGGCGGCATTACACGTTCATAACCGTCTTTTATTAAAATCTCCTGAGTGGTTCGAATTTTATTTTGTAGCCTGCCAGAAGCCGCAGTATCAAGAAAAGAAAATCCATAAGGCATTCTACGGCGCCTAAACTGCTTATGCATTGTTTTCCTCTGAGTAAAGTACTTTTTCAGCAGCAGATAGACCCGCACCTAAATTAAATTTATAATTTTGACTTTTTAGACAAGCCTCTAAAGCGGCAAAAAATACAATGATATCACTAGAATCAACGTATCCGAGAGTTCCTACCCTGAATATTTTTCCTTTAAGCTCATCCTGCCCGCCGGCAATAGTAACAGCATGTATATCTTTCATATCTTTAACTAATTTTACGCCGTCAACATTCTGGGGAACAGCACCCGCTGTTACTGAAACCGCCGGTGAAGAACTAAATAATTCAATATTTAAAGCTTTTAATCCGTTATGTATTGCTGTCATTAATTTTTTATTTTTCTTAAATAAATTCTCCCACCCATAACTTTTCATCATAGTAAGCGATGTGTTTAAAGCACCTATAAGAGAAATCGCGGGTGTCCATGCCGTTGTTTTTTTCTCAAGCGCTTTTAATTCTTTTTTTATATTAAAATAAAACTTAGGTAAATTAGATTTTTCAGATACGCTAAGCGCTTTTTGGGAACACCATAAAAAAGAAAGGCCGGGCGGCAGCATTAAAGATTTCTGAGATCCGCCTACTATAACATCAATTTTCCAGTCATCAGCGGGCAATGGAACCACTCCTAACGCTGAAATCGCGTCTACTATTAATAATGTATTTGTTTTAGTTACTACTTTCGCGATATTTTCGATATCATACATTGCAGCAGTAGATGTTTCAACATATTGAATCATAACAGATTTAATATTTTTGTTTATATTTAAGTATTTTTCAATTTCTTCGGGCTTTATGCCGCTGCCCCATTTAATATCAATATAATGAACCTTTAATTTATACGCTTCTGATATATTGCCCCATCTTTCGCCGAATTTGCCGCCTCTAATTACTAAAACTTCATCTGCTTCAGAATGAAAATTTACAACAGCCGCTTCCATAGCGCCTGTTCCAGAGGCAGCGAAAGTTATTACAGGCAGTTTAGTCATGAAAAGCTCTTTTAATAAGCTTTGAGTTTGAAAAAATATATTTTCAAACTGCTCGGTTCTGTGATGAATAAGAGGTTTGGCCAATTCGGCAAGAACTTCTGGCGGAGCTTGCACGGGCCCCGGGGCTAATAGATATTTTTTTCTCATATTAATAATTTACTGAAGACTTTCTAAATCTAAAATAGATTTTACAGGCTGTAACACACTGTAAAGCAGAACTAATCTATTCTGTTGTATTTTTTTATCATCAACCATTACCATTACATTATCAAAAAACAAATCTACATTTTGTTTAGATTTCGCGAGCATCAAGAAAAACTTTTCATAATCTTCTGTGCGCATATTTTCAGATTTTATTTCTTTTGATAATTGTTTTCCTGTTTCATACAGTTTTTTTTCTTCATCTTTTTCAAATAAATTTTCTTGAATAACTGCCTTTTCTTTTTGAAATATTTTTTTCTTTAGTGCGTCTTCTACTATATTGTTCATTCTTTTAAAAGCTGTCATTAAATTTTCAAACTCTTTGTCAGATTCGATATCTTTCATGGCAGAAAGTTTACAGTATAAATCATAGATATCTTTTGAATTTGTTTTAAGACCCGCCGCAATTAATTTTTTATTAAATCCCTGTTTTTCAAAAATTCCGCCTATTCTTCCTTTAAAAAATTCCCATATCTGTTCATCAATTTCTTTATTTATATTTTTAATTAAGTAGAGGTTTTTAAAATTTTTAATAAAAGAAATAAAATCAAACTGTATTTTATTTTGAATAATAATATCAATAGCGTATATAGCCTGACGCCTTAAACCAAAAGGATCCTGACTCGCGGTAGGATTTTTGCCTAAAATAAAACCCGCGTAAATATTATCAAATTTTTCGCACAGTGATAGCAAAATTCCTAATTTAGTTTTAGGATATATATCATCCTGAAACCTGGGCAGATAATGTTCAAATATTGCTTCACTTACCTCAATATCTTCGCTGTCAAGCTTCGCGTATATTTTACCAATTTCGCCCTGCAGATGATCAAATTCATATACAAGCTGGGTAGTTAAGTCTGTTTTTAACAAATCGCTTGCTCTATCAATTTTATTTTTTTCAATACTTTCAAATAAAGAAGAGGTTTGCGTGAAAAAAGACGCTATTTGTTTTATTCTCTCTTTTTTATCAAACATGCTCCCTAAAGTTTCTTGAAAAACAATATTTTTTAATTTTTCAATTCTTTTTTCAAGTGTAATTTTTCTATCTTCTTTATAAAAAAAATCACCGTCACTTAATCTTGCTTTTAATACTCTTTCATTTCCAGATTTAATATTAAAATTTGAAGTTTTAGATTTTAAACTCGCGTTTGTAACAATTAAAAATTTTGAACTTAATTTTTTATTTTTATCGCGCATCCCAAAATATTTTTGATGTTTCTGCATTTCAGAAAGCGCCACAATATCTGGCAGATGAAGAAAATCTTCAGGAAATTCAGCGCAAACAACTTCGGGTCTTTCTACAATAAATGTAACTTCTTCTAATAATGAATTATCAATAATTGCAGATAGACTATTTTTAGAAGCTTCTTCTTCTAACATTTTATTTATAGCTTCTTTTCTTTTGGTATGGTCCACAATAATGCCTTTTTCTTTAAGAACAGCAAAATAATCACATGGATCTTTTAGTTCAATGGGTTTTTCATCTAATATAAAATGTCCCAATACATTTTTTCCCTGTTCAATTTGACTCCATATTTCAGTAGAAAATTTCATAGGCTTATCGCCGTATATAGATAAATACTGTATAATTGGCCGAGGATATTCTATATCTAAATCATTCCACTTCATAACCTTGGGAAAATCAATAGAAAATATAAGTTTTTCAAATAACTCGGGAAAGACTTCTTCAATATGTTTGCCGCCCTGTTTTATTTTAGCGCAGGCGTATTCTGCCTTACCTATATTTTGAAATTTTATTTTTTCAAGAGGTAAATTTACTTTTTTAGCAAAACCTTCAAGAGCCGCTGTTGGTTTATTATTTTTATCGTAACATACATTTTTAGGAGGACCTTTTACTTCTTCTTCAGTTTCATTTTGCAGCGAAGATAGATTTTCAATATATACAAATAACCGACGCGGACTGCCTCCTGCCTGTATTTTATCGCAGACAATCTGATTCTTTAATAATTCCTGCGGCACTTTTTTTTCTAACTGTTTTATTGCCGCCATTTGATACGATGCGGGAATTTCTTCAGTATACAATTCAAAAATATAATTTTTTTTTTCGTTTATCTTACTCATTATAAAAAGGTTAATCTTGAAAAACCATTATAACTCCCGCGTAACAGGCCACCCATACCTGTTTTTTTTGGGGATCGTAGGTTATGCCAATAGGATGATGAGCAGTAGGTTTCTCATCTAAAACTTTCATATCTAAAGTACGTACTTTACTTACCGTATCTGATTTATAGTTTACTACATATAAATAAAGTCCATCATCTGAAATTATCATGCTTCTAGGTGCATTTCCCGTTTTTATTTTACTAACAACTTGCCTTGTGCTTAAATCAATCTTGGCAATTTTACCTTCTCCGTTTAACGTAGCGTATAAAAACCGATCATTAGGATCTATATTTAAATGCCGGGGAGAGCGGCCTACTCCTTTTATCCATTCTACTTTCCAGTTATTTATATTTAATACTGCTATATCGTATGAACCCATAACCGCTATATATGCTTTTTCAGATTTTGAATCTACAACTATACCTCTGGGATATCGGCCTAAATAAATGCTTTTAATTACTTCATTATTAGCTGTGCTGACAATAGATACATCCCATGTACACCAGTTTGTAACAAACACATATTTATTGTCAGGCGAAACAGCCACATACTTAGGAACCGAGCCTACTTTAATAACATTATCAATTGATAAAGAAGTGGTATCAATTTGATATAAAAAACTAATATCATTTTTATTTTTGGGCGTACACTTATCATGTCCCGGATTATTAAATCCACTACCTGTCATATGGTAATTTGAAACCCAAGCGTATTTTCCTTCGTGAGAAAAAGCTGTTTCTACCGGAGCTCCTTGATATGAACCTGAATAACTATTGTAACCAAAATCTTTTAGCTTTACTCTATCTGGTATTGTTTTTACTAAGTTAAAATTTCTATCATAAACCGTCACAGTATGTCTGTACATCATGTTTTGCGCGAAAAATAAACCATTGCCCGAATGAACTACAGATTTAGGAGATATTTGTCCTGATATTTTTTTAATTAAATCAAATGCATAATTATTACTTACAAAAATATTAATAAATAAAATTAAAAAAATTAATTGTTTTCTCATGTATATTTTTCTTTATTTTTCTATTAAAAAGGGGCATAAAGCCCCTTTTTTAATTTTTCAATATTAAACTTTATCTTTCAGTTAATTGATAATTTTCAATTTCATTAAAGTTTAAATATTTATATATTTGGGTTTCTTTACCATCAATTTTTTCATTAACAGAACTTAAATATTCTTCTTTCGTGGGGATTCTTCCGAAACGCGCTGTTACAGCCGCTAACTCAGCTGAACCTAAGTAAACTTGAGCGCCGTTACCCAACCTGTTATCAAAGTTTCTTGTACTCGTTGAAAACACTACGGCGTTATCAGCAACCCGCGCCTGATTTCCCATGCAAAGTGAACAACCGGGAACTTCAAGCTGCGCGCCCGCAGTATTAAATACATCATAGTATTTATCGTCTTTTAATTGCTTTTCGTCCATTTTTGTGGGAGGAGCAATCCATAATTTACTGGGCATTGAAGTTTCATTTCTAAGAATTTCAGCCGCAGCTCTGTAATGTCCTATATTGGTCATACAACTGCCCACAAAGACTTCATCAATCTTTTTCTCACGATTAGAATCGGCTTGAACTTCTGATAACGTAGCCACATCATCTGGATCATTGGGACATGCTAAAATTGGCTCGGTTATTTCATCCATATTAATTTCAATTACCGCTTTATATTGAGCGTCAGCGTCTGGCTCCATTAATACAGGATTTTCAAGCCATGCTTTCATTTTATCAATTCTTTTTTGAATTGTTTTTTTATTTTCATAACCTGCTTTTAGCATTGATTCTAATAAAGTTACGTTAGATTTAATATATTCAATAACCGGTTCTTTATTTAAACGCACAGTGCATGCTGCAGCACTTCTTTCTGCTGACGCGTCTGATAATTCAAAAGCTTGTTCTACTTTAAGATCAGGAAGCCCTTCAATCTCAATAATTGTACCATTAAAAACATTTACTTTATTTTTCTTTGGAACAGTCAACAGTCCTTTCTTAATAGCAACATAAGGTATTGCATTTACCAAATCTCGTAAAGTTATTCCCGGCTGTAATTTTCCTGAAAATTTAACCAGTACAGACTCAGGCATTGTCAAAGGCATAACTCCCGTTACGGCAGCAAAGGCAACTAAACCAGAACCTCCGGGAAAACTTATACCAATGGGAAAACGCGTATGACTATCGGCACCTGTACCTACAGTATCAGGAAGTACCATTCGATTAACCCATGAATGTATTACACCATCACCGGGCTTTAATGATATACCCGATCTGCTTGTTATAAACTGTGGTAGGCTGCCGTGAAGTTTAATATCAGCAGGCTTTGGATAAGCCGCAGTGTGACAAAAAGATTGTAAAACCAAATCTGCGCTAAAACCTAAAGCCGCTAATTCTTTTATTTCATCCCGTGTCATAGCGCCTGTCGTATCTTGACTAGCCACGGTCTCTGTTTTAACTTCAACATAGGTACCTGGCTTAACACCTTTTTTACCGCAGGCTTTACCAACCATTTTTTGAGCTAATGTATATCCCTTACCATCATCAGCAGGTTGTTCAGGCTCCATAAACAAATCAATTTCACCTAAACCTAAGGCTTCACGGGCTTTTTTTGTTAAATCTCTGCCTATAATTAAAGGAACTCTTCCTCCCGCCCTAAATTCATCTGCAATTGTATTTGGTTTTAAAGAAAATTTCGCTATTTCATTACCATCTTTTTCAATTTTACCTTCATTAGGATAAATATCAATTACATCACCTGTTTCAAGCTGTGTAACATCAACTTCAATGGGCAGTGCTCCAGAGTCTTCACAAGTAGCAAAGAAAATAGGAGCTATAACTCCTCCTATCACTACACCGCCGGTTCTTTTATTGGGTACTCCGGGAATATCTTCTCCCATATGCCATTGTACCGAATTAACGCCTGATTTTCTTGAACTGCCTGTACCTACAACATCACCTACATAAGCAATTAGATTTCCTTTGCTTTTTAAATCGGCTATTGTTTTTAGTCCTTCTGGCATTTTAGATATCAGCATAGAATTCGCATGAAGAGGAATATCACTTCTTGTAAAAGCCTGGCTGGCAGGTGATAAATCGTCTGTATTAGTTTCTCCGGGTACTTTAAAAACAGTTACTGTCAGCTTTTCAGGCAACTTGGGTCTTTTAGTAAACCATTCAGCATTTGCCCATGAATCTAATACACTTTTCGCGTGTGGATTGCTTTTTGAAAGCTCTATTATATCATTAAAAGATTCATAAACTAAAAGTGTTTTCTTTAACGCTTCTTCTGCTGCTTTCGCCGCTTCATTAACTTTTAAAGCGTTTACCAATGCTGGTACGTTATATCCGCCCAGCATATTACCTAAGGCCTCTACAGCTTCGTTTTTAGATATTGCTTCACAGGCTATCTTATCTTGTATTATTTCATTCAAAAATTCAGCTTTTATTTTTGCAGCTTCATCTACTCCCGGATTCACTCTATTAAAAAGCATATCCTTTAGTTTTTCACCTTCTGCATGTCCCGATTTTAACAAATCAATGACCGCCGTTGTCTGCTCATTAGAAAGCGGAAGCGGCGGTATACCTTCTTTATTTCTTTCTTCAATATGCGCCTGATATTCATTTAACAAATTCATCTTTTCACCTCTTATTTTAAGTTTATTTTAGAAAATGTTTCTAAGGCGAAACAACTGCTAAAAAAAGACACTCATGAGCAACCTTTTTTCATACTTTTTTATTTTAGAAACTTTTTGTTTTATATTTCTACTTTGGATATTTAATTAAAAAACCGATAAATAGTTATATCATTATTGATTTTTTTAAAATTTTAATATAAACTTAAATTATGACCGGAGAAAGAAAATTTTACGCGTATATTACACTTGCTTTAATTTTTATTGGTATTATATACACTTTCTGGCCAGAAGTGCTAACTAAAAAAACTTACAATGAATATATTGTATCAAATTATAAAAAAATCTCAAATAGTCTTGATTATAAAAAAATATTTTCAAACAATAAACAAAAAATAACGCCGTTAAAAACAAGCGACAATACTATTATTAATCATTGGTATGCATTAAAATCAATTACTGTCAGTAAAACCGCTGATAGACTATCTTTAACAAACAAAAGGTTTCAAGAAATAAAAAGCTCAATAAAAATTCATCAATAAAAATTCTTTTATGTCTTTAAAATTGAAAACATTAATTTATTGTATTTTATCAATTACTTTTATAAATACTCTTTTTGCTTTAAAAGATCCAGATATTACCTATGCAAAACTTATCAGGTTTGATGAAACTACAAATAAAGCTGAGTTTATTATATACAATAAATACATAATAAATTTATTAAACAAAACTGATAATTTTAATATAATCGATGCAAATAAAAACAAATTATGTGAATTAAAAATCAATAAAATCTATAAAATTAAAAATAATTTCTTTGTTGAGGGAGACATTAATAACATTAAAAATAGAATTTATGCAGGGTTAGAAATTGAAATTATTCGAAATGAATTGAAAGACCTTGCTCTTCCCGACAAAGTTGTTCGTCAAAAATACTTACCCGATACCTTTGAAAATATAAAAGATAAAAGTACAATGTTGCTAATTCCAGAGGGAAATTTTTTATACGGTTCAGATATTCTTGGCGCAAGTCATTATACGATTCCCATAAAGAAAAAGAATGATGAAATATCTAAAATAAGAGGAGCTAAAAGAGTTGACTATATAAAAATTTCTGATTTTTATATTGATAAATATGAGATTACAAACATTCAGTTTTCTTCATTCTTAAGGGAAACTGGAACTCAGGTTCCGCCTCATTGGCAATGGAACTACAATTCGGATGTTCCTGTTTATAACATAAGCTTCAAACAGGCTGAGAATTACTGCAAATGGGCAGGTAAGAGACTGCCCACAGAATTAGAATGGGAAAAAGCAGCTAGAGGTTCAGGGCTAAAGCCTTATATGACACAAAATGAAATTCCAGACTATTTTGAAAATATAAACATTTATCCTACCGGCATTGAATATGACCCTGATAAATGTGTTTGCTCTGATAAAAATCTACAACATCCTCTGTCGATAAGTAAATTAAAGGACGAAAGCCCATATGGCGTAATTGGCATGTGCGGAAATGCCGCAGAATGGACATCAAGTTGGTTTTTACCATACCGCGGCAATACCATTGAAAATGATTTATATGGCAGAAAATATAAAGTAATAAGAGGAGGTGCCTTTAATCTTAATTATCAATACGCAAAATCTTATGAACGCGTTCCCGCTGGAATTCCTGCTTTAGATAAAGATTTTCGTGCCGGTATAAGATGTGCAAAATCTCCAGATTAATTTATAAGCTTTATTTCTTTAATTTATACAAAAAAACCTACATTTTATAAAATCCTGACAATATATATTTATTTTTCTTGAAATTTTATCATTCATTTCAAATTTAAGTAATGCTATCGTTTATACGTAAACTAATTAAAAAAAGTCCTAAAACCGCTGATGATATACTTAAATATCCACAAGGGAAGAGATATTATCAGGAGTTTCATAATATTAGAAAAAACTATATTGATCCTGACGCCCTAAAGGTCATAAGTCGATTAAATAGTTTTGGTTACAAAGCTTATATTGTGGGGGGATGCGTTCGTGATTTACTTCTAGGACGTCAACCTAAAGACTACGATGTGGTTACTAACGCGAAACCTCATGATGTAAAAAGAATTTTCGCGAATAGCCGTCTAATAGGCAGAAGGTTTAAAATTGTTCATATAGTATTTAAAATGAATAAAATTATAGAAGTTTCAACGGCAAGAACACTTCCAGAATCTAGGTCTTCTAAAGATGAAAGCGATTTATACTTAAAAAAAGACAACCAGTATGGTACCTTCAAAGAAGATGCTGCGCGGCGCGACTTTACAATTAATTCTTTAATATTTGATATACGAAATGAAACAATAATAGATTATACGGGTGGTGTTGAAGATTTAAACGATAAAATTATTCGGGTTATAGGCGATGAAAGCATATCATTTCCTGAAGATCCGGTAAGAATGCTTCGAGCCGTTAAATTTTCGGCTCTCTTAGATTTTCCGCTTCATCATAATCTTACTAAAGGTATTAAAAAATTTCGTTATCTCATAAATAAATCGTCAACTGCCAGGTTACATGAAGAGTACAATAAAATATTTAGAATAGGACAATCTGCTAAAATTTTTAAACAAATTGCAGAATTAGGCTTGTTTGAGGCCATGTTCCCTTCTTTAAATTCTTTTATTAAGAAAAAATATAATAAGTGGCCCTCTGATTTTGAAAAAACCAATCTAGGTATTAAACTAGCCATTGCTGATACAATGATTTTTGAACATGAGTATGTTAATACTAATATATATTACGCTATTTTAATTTCTCCTTTCATAGAAGATCTTTTGACAGATAAGAAATCTTTAACTCAGCTTTCAAAAGAAATACGTGACAAATGCGCTTTAATAGAAAATGAAATAGGATTATCAAAACGAGAAGTTGAAAGACTCGAAAAAATATTTTCAGCTCAGCCTACTTTTGCAAAAGAAATTCAAAAAAAAGATTCATGGGTTAAATCATTTAAAAATAAAGATTTTTTTCAGGAAGCTTTTATATATTATAAGATTAATGCACGAGCAAAAAAAGATGATTCGGCAATTCAAAAAGCTCTTTTTTGGGAAATTGGCATGAGAAAAAGACTTCCAAACGCAATAAGAAGACCAAGATATCGGCCTCTTGTAGATTTATCAATAGAAAATTCAGAAAATAGATAAATATAATAAATTATTTTTATGAAAAGTATTAATCCTAAAAATAATAAAATTATATTTGAAACATCTAACTATTCTTCAGAAAATATAAAAAATATTTTAAAAGAATCATGGGACTCGTACCAAAACTGGAAAACTATATCTATTGATAAAAGGCTTGAATTTTTATACACAGTTGCAGAACTTTTGAAAGCTAAAGCTGAAATATTGGGCAAACTGATGACAGATGAAATGGGAAAACCCATAGCCCAAGGTATTGCCGAGGCTGAAAAATGTGCCTGGGTTTGTGAATATTACGCTGAAAACGGACAAAACTTTTTAAATGACATCACAATTGAAAGCAATTATAAAAAATCAATGGTACATTTTGAACCATTAGGTATTATACTGGGAATTATGCCATGGAACTTTCCCTTCTGGCAGGTTTTTCGTTTCGCGATTCCTACTATTCTAGCAGGTAATGCTGTTATATTAAAACATTCGCCCAATGTAAGCATGTGTGCTCTTGAGATCGAAAAATTATTTCATGAGGCTAAATTCCCAATAAATATTTTTCGTACAATTATAGCTGATATTTATGAAATTCCAGCTATAATTGAAGATGAACGTATACAAGGGATTTCTTTAACAGGAAGTACAATGGCAGGTAAAAAAGTTGCTGAAACTGCCGGTAAAAATCTTAAAAAAACTCTATTAGAGTTGGGCGGTTCAGACCCTTATATAATATTTGAAGACGCGGATATTGAGAAATCAGTAGAAAGCTGTGTAACAAGCAGGCTTATAAATACAGGACAAAGCTGTATTGCCGCTAAACGATTTATTGTTCATGAAAAAATATACAAAACTTTTCTGGAACTCTTCGTAGAAAAAATGAAATCAAAGAAATATGGAGACCCTTTAGATAAAGAAAATGATTTAGGTCCGTTGGCAAGAGAAGATTTACGAGATGAGATTCATCGTTTGGTAACAGAAAGTAAGTCAAAAGGTGCCGATGTATTATTAGGGGGTAAAATTGTTCCCGAAGCAGGTTTCTATTACCCCCCGACTATTGTAACTAACGCATACCCGGGAATTCCTGTTTGGGATGAAGAAACATTTGGTCCTGTCGCGGCCATAGCAAAATTCAATACAGAAGATGAAGCTGTTGAACTGGCCAATAATTCTCTTTTTGGTTTAGGTGCGGCTATTTTCAGCAATGATGAAGAAAAAGCATTAAATATTGCGCTAAATAAAATTAACACTGGCAATGTTTTTATAAATGACTTTGTAAAATCTAATCCGATGTTTCCTTTCGGAGGAATTAAAAATTCTGGATACGGCAGAGAACTTTCTTTATTTGGCGCCAGAGAATTTACAAATATAAAAACAATTGCTCTAAAATAAATTAATTGCATTTAAATAGATACTATTAAGAGTCAAGGTAAGATAACAGATCAATGAAATCAATAACATTTAATGAATCGGGCCTTTTTGAAAATATATTTTTTATTTGTTCATTACTTGGTTCTATTTCTATTTTTTTAATCCAATTAATCGGCTCTTTAGAATTTTTTAAAAAAGGATTATCTTTTAATGATTTTATGATTTTTTTTCTTTTGCCCCAAAAAAGACTTTTTAACAACAATTCCATTTTATTTATTTGATCATCTTTTATCATTGGTTTTCTTTCCCAATATATCCACATGGCATTTACATCTGGTTCAGGATAAAAACTTTTTTTAGAAATCAAAGATATTTTTTTTATTTCTCCCATTAGAGAAACAAATATAGCAAACGAACTTTCTTTTCTTTTTAGCAACCTCTCTGCTACTTCTTTTTGAATACCTAAAATAGCGCTTTTTACAAACTTCATTTCTTTCATTATTTTAACAATTATGTCTGAAGTAATATAAAAAGGTAAATTACCTATAATTACATTCACATTTAAATCTTCCCATATTTTTGTTTCTATCTCTAGAAAATCTTCATTGTATATTTTTATTTTTTTGTATTTTAAACTTAGATATTCCGCAAGCTTTCTATCTTTTTCACACAAAACTAAATTATAATTTTGCCGATAAAAAAATTCTGTTACAGCCCCCAAACCGGGTCCTATTTCTAAAATTATGCTGTCCTTTTTTACCAGCGGAACAGCTTTTCTAAGACTTTCATTATGAATTAAAAAATTTTGACCAAATTTTTTTAATGGAGCAATTCCAAGTTCTTTTATAATTTTGGCCGGGTGACTCAAATCTAATTACTAAAAATAATTATATGAGGTTTTTCATTTGTGCGAGACGACCTCGAAGACGCATAATTGCTTTTGTATGCAGTTGTGATACACGTGATTCTGTTACTTCTAATACTTCTCCAATTTCTTTTAATGTTAAATCTTCATAATAATATAAAACAATTACTTTTTTTTCTTTATCTGGCAGTTTTTTTATCGCTTCCATTATTATTTCTTTCGTTTCTTCTCTTTCTACCATTATATCAGGATTTAAATTCGCGGGCGATTCAATTGTCTCTAAAAATGAAAGTTCATCTGAGTCATCATTACCATGCCAAATATCATTTAAAGACACAAGACTTGTTCCTGATATTTTTGATACTAATGTATGAAACTCTTCAAGGCTAATGTCCAATTCTTGCGCAATCTCTTCATCTTCTACTGTTCGGCCTAATTTATTTTCAAGCTCAATAATTATTTTTTCAACCTGTTTTGCTTTTTGTCTTACTGATCTAGGAATCCAGTCGATTGTTCTAAGTTCATCAAAAATAGCGCCCCTTACTCTAGTCATCGCGTATGTTTTAAATTTAACTTCTTTTTTAGGGTCATATTTTTCTATCGCGTCTAACAGGCCAAATGTGCCATAACTTACCAAATCGTCAAATTCTACATTATGAGGCATGCCTACCGCTACTTTACCAGCAACATATTTTACTAAAGGCGCGTATTTTTCGATGAGAAATTCTCTTATTTTCGGATCTTTTGTTTTTACATACTCATACCAGATTTCCGTTTCTTCGGCTTCAGTGATTTCTTTGCTTTTATATTTCATTTTCTATTATATTTTAATTAAGACATCCAGTTATGTCTTAAAAGTAAGGACGTCAACAATTTTCAAATAATTTATAACCTCATTCATCCTGATGAAGTAAATGTTGAATTGCCTCTGCCATTAATTTAGGTTCGTTTTTAATTGGCACACCCTCTACCAAAATTTCACCTTCACCTGCCTGCTTTTTCTTTTTCGCGCTGGCATAATTTATGGCTCTTTCTTTAATAGGTATATCATCATTTTCAAGTTTTTCTATATTTTCAATATCATCTGATATACTTTCATTTTCAATATTGAAATTCTCTGAATTTTCTGTATTGTCAATATCTAGACTGTCACTCATTGATTCGATATCTTCTTCTGCAGACAACTTTTTAATAAATTGTGGAATAAACTTTTCAAAAATAAAATAACCAGCACTGCCTAAGATCGCCATAACTAATGCTGAAACTAATGGCTGCCAAATTATTGCTTTATAATCAGCAGATCCTATTATTGATGCAAGAAGAGATATTATAAACCCAGAAGCCCCTAAGCTTATGATTGATTTTAATAGTATCTGATTTATTTTTGGAGCATGCATTAAACAATATCACATATCACACTAATTGAAATATTTTTCTAAAAAAGGAACCCATTGAACCGGTCTCTTTATTTTCTCCATTCTCACTGCCTAAAAGCCTTGAAGCAATAATGTTCATGCAGCCGCTTGCTTTACTCTTAGGGTACATAATATAAAATGGTTTCTGTCGTCTTATTGATTTTGAAACAAATTCATCATCGTAAATAAATCCACAATTTTCAACTTTTACATTTAAAAATTGATTTGAAATATTAACAACTCTTTCTGCTACTTTTCTACCCTCTAGTGAAGTAGTCACTCTATTCACTATTAATTTAATATTCTTATCCGGAGCTTCTAATACTATCGATTTTATTATTCCATAAGCATCAGTAATTGATGTAGGTTCGGGAGTTGTAATAACCATAACTTCATCAGCAGGCAGAGTAAACCCTATTACATTAGAGCCAACTCCTGCGCCGGTATCAATTAAAAGGTAATCATACTCACTCAGATTATCAACACCAGTAATCATTTTTTCTCTTTCTTTTTCAGATAGATTGGCGAGAGAGCTATAACCAGATGCTCCCGCGATTATATCTAAACCCTCGGGAGTATGAATAATAATATCTTTTAATTTTTTATGCCCTTTTACCACATGATAAAGATTATATTTAGGCACTACCCCTAATATTACATTTATATTTGCCAAACCGAGATCAGCGTCAAACAATAGTACTTTCTTATTCTTTTTGGCTAAAGCCAAACCGAGATTTACTGACATCGATGTTTTACCAACACCGCCTTTACCGCTAGTTATGGTAATAATTTTAGTTGGTTTCTTTTGAACATAGCTGGATTCATAATTTTCATTTGCATCAATATCTTCTTCAAGAGATATTGTACTTCCCAGTGACTTATTAACTATTTTTCTTAATCCAGCCGCCTGATCTAATTTTATGTCGCTTGTTATATTCTGCATATTTTTCCTTTTAACTTGTAAAAGTATCGGTTTTATACAAAATTTATTTAGTTTTTTATTTAATTAAATATTAATATACCCTTGTAATTTTAATTAATTATTTTTATTAAATTCTTCCAAAATTTTATCAGCCAAAAAACCTTTGTCGGCCGGCATATAATCATCAGGAACCCTCTGTCCCATGGTAAAAAATGAAAACGGCAGATTCCAGCTTTCAGCGGCCTCTAATAAATAACCAAAACTTTGTGTTTCATCTAATTTAGATACAATCAACCTGTCAACATTAAATACACCAAAATTTTCAATAGTATTAAAAATGTCCTTAGGTTTTGACGAAGCAGAAATCACCAGATGTTTTTCAAATTCTCTTTCATTTTCACTAAAAAACTCAAACTGCTTTTGTAAAAATTCTTTATTGTTATGACTTATTCCTGTTGTATCTACTAAAATAATATCAGTCTTTTCTGTGCTTATTATTTGATTAAATTTATCTTTTTCTTTACAAACATGCACTGGAATATCCATGATATTACCATATAATTTTAATTGCTCAGTTGCCGCAATACGATAATTATCCAGCGTAATTAATGAAACTTTTTTATTTTCTTTAAATTTTAATCCTGCGGCTAATTTGGCGACAGTTGTGGTTTTGCCAACTCCTGTAGGCCCAATTAATGTGACTACTTTTTTGGTACCTAACGAATGATTTATTTTTATTCTTTTCATTAATAATTCTTTAGCTTTTTCATATATTTTATTTTTAATTTTCCATTCTTTTTGGGGGATATTATTTCTCAATTCTGCCATAAATTCTTTTAACCATGATTTTGATAATTCCTGTTCTAGTAAAAAATCATACAAATTAAGAAACTCTTTTTCTATACCTTTTTTTTCATTATGATTCAATAGACTTTGAATATTATTTTTAATAAAAGATATATCTGACCATATTTTATCTATTTCTTTATTTTCTTCAATAGGAACTTCAGCATTTTTTGTTTTTTCAACAGTCTCATATTTTTCTAATACTTCTTTTTGCAGTATTTTATTTTTATCTGTTCTAAAAGGAATATCTTCTTTTTCTAATTTTTTTAAAAATTCTTTGCCCGAATGCAAATTTAATTCTTGGTAATTTTTTGTTTTATTTAATAGAAGTTCTAAATTCTCCATTTTTGATTTTAAACTGCCCATACTTTTTTGTTTTTCTTTCATCGCAGCTTGAATTTCCCACTTTTGTTTTTTAAATAATTTTCCTATGAGATTTGAAGATTTTATTTTTCGTTCGTCATATATTATAGCTTCATTGCCATACTGCTCTCTTAATTTTTTCAAAGCTTCAGCATGACTGTCCCCGGTTACTTTAACATACTGCATTAAGCGCTTACCTCCTCTTCTTTATAAATTGCCTGCCCTATAATATCTATTTTTATATCTGTCGCCAACTCTTCATAGGCTGCCACCGCGAATGATCTTGAATTTAACTCTCTCTCAAGAATTGAGAAAACTCCTGACCGTATTTCAGAAGCGGTAAGAAAAACAGGAAAAATTCCTTTTTCTTGTGCTTCATTAAAAGCTTTTATAAAAGAATCTCGAACCTTAACCTGAATATGCGGATCTAAAGCTATTATTTTTCCTTCTCTTTCATCAAAAACCACTGACGACCGCATTTCATTTTCAATAATAGGATCTATTTGTATAATTTTTAGAATACCTTTTTCAGCGAATTGAGCTGTAATTTGCCTTCCTATTCTTTGTCTTACCAATTCTGTTAATACAACCGGATCTTTTATTTTTTCTGCATTATCTGCCAAAGTTTCAAAAATACCAACCAGATTTTTAATTGAAACATTCTCTTTTAATAAATTATGTAAAACACTTTGTACAATACCTCTGCTTAAATTACTATTTAACTCATCAACCACTGCGGGATATTTTTCTTTTGTTTTATCTAAAAGCATTTTCACTTCTTCTCTACCCATAATTTGAGTAGCATAATTTCTTAGTACTTCACTTAAATGAGTAATAATAATGTTACTGGCATCAACCACTAAATAACCATTCTTTTCAGCGTCTGCTTTTTTATCAGGAGATATTAATATCGCGCTTAAATGATAAGCAGGATCTTTATATGCTTCTCCCTCCATTTTTGTTTTGACATTACCGCTGTCTAAAGCCGCTAATTTATCGGGATAGGCATTCGCATGAGCCACTTCAATACCACCAACTAAAATAGAATAATCATTGCCTTCTAGATCCATATTATCATTTATTCTTATAGGTGGTATTATCATACCCATATCTCTGGCAAATTTTTGACGAAGATTTGTAATTCTATCAAGCAGAGAACCTCCTTTTGACGGATCTACCAAGGGTATAAGATTATAACCTATTTCTAACTTTAACGGATCTACGGCAATTTCATCTAAGAATCGCTCTGTTGAAGGGGCTGATTTTTTATCTTTTTTAGTTTTTTCTGATATTTCTTTTTCTTTTTTAGCGCTTTCAGTTATCATGTACGCTAAGAATGCTAACATTCCGCCTATCATTAACGGAGAAACTACCGGAAATCCAGGAATAATCGCTGATGAAATTATAGTTAAAGATACTATCCATAATACTTTAGGATTTGTAAATAACTGACCGGTTAAATCGGCTGCTAAATCTTTTTCTGAACCTGCTCTAGTTACTACCATACCGGTTGCTGTTGTAATTAAAAGTGAGGGTATTTGAGCCACCAAACCATCACCCACGGTTAACAGAGTATAAATTTTTAAAGCGCTTTCCCATGTCTCACCCCTCATCGCTATTCCTATGATAAGTCCCCCAATAATATTTATGGCAGTTATAACCAAACCTACCCGCACATCACCCTGAACAAACTTCGTAGCACCATCCATTTGACCGTAAAAATCTACTTCTTTTCTTAACTCATCTCTTTTTTTTCTGGCTTCTTCTTCACTTAAAATACCCGCAGATAAATCTGAATCTATTGACATTTGTTTTCCCGGTAAAGCGTCTAATGTAAATCGGGCAGCTACTTCACTTATTCTGGTTGCACCCTTTGTAATAACAATCATTTGAACCAATACTAAAATTAAAAATATAATAAAACCTATAACATACTGTCCCCCTACGACAAATTCACCAAAGGCCTGAATTAATTTACCGTCAAACGCGGGGCCTTTCATTAAGATTAATCTGGTAGTACTAACATTGAGCGCTAAACGAAAAACAGTTGTCACTAAAAGAAGAGAAGGGAATACAGAAAAATCTGTATTTTTCTTATTATACATCGCGACTAAAAGTGCCACCAGACTTATCATTATGCTTACTGTTAAAAGTAAATCAAGCAAAATCGCCGGCAAAGGAATAACAAGCATGGCTATAATAGCGATAACCGCTACACCCAGCATGATATCCGTTTGTTTATACCAGTCTTTCATTTTTTTTATGCCGAAGCGGCAGCTCTTTCTTTTATAGATTCTAAATTCACAAAAATTTCTACTAATACTCTGTAAAATTCTTCTGGAACTATATCACCTTCATTAACTCTTTCATATAACTCTCTGGCAAGGGGTTTATTTTCAATAATGGGAATCTCATTTTTTCTAGCCAAATTTCTAATTATAAATGCTAAATGATCCACACCTTTTGCTAAAAGCCTGGGAGCATTTTCTTTATTGGGATCATACCTTAAAGCCGCGGCATAATGAGTAGGATTTGTAATTATAACATCCGCGTTTTTAACTTCTGATATCATCCTTCTTCTCAAAAACTCCATTGCTCTTTGACGCTGTCTTTGTTTTATAAGCGGATCTCCCTCTGTTTCTTTCATTTCTTGCTTTGTCTCTTCACGAGTCATTTTTATACTCTCTATAAACTCATATCTTTGAAAAAAATAATCTGGTATTCCTATTATAAGAAGAACAATAGTCATAATTAAAGCAAGCTTAAATGCCAATATCCCAAGCACTTTTAAACTTTGTTTTAATGATAATTCGCCTGATTTCATAACCAATAAAAAGTCTGAAGATATAATTAAATAACTGATATAGGCTAAAAACGCTACTTTAATAATTGTTTTTATAAGATTTACGGCTACCTGTTTTGAAAAAAAAATTTTTTTCATTATAGATGCCGGATCAAGTTTTATTCGTGAAAAATCAAACGCTAGTGGTTTTAAGGTAAATAAAAACCCTACCTGTACGATATTGCCCGCAATACCCATAATTAATGCAATAATAAAAACAGGCGCCATTATATAGGCTGTATCTTTAACGATAGATATTAATAAAAAAACTAGTTTGGCGTCATTAAATTGGGGTAGTTTGGTAAAGTTGCCCACATATTTTTCCATTATCTTACATAGACCATCGATCATCCAACTGCCCAAAAAAAACAGAGTTACTAATCCTCCTAAAACAACTAGTGATGAAGGTATCTCCTGACTTTTGGGAACCCTGCCCTTTTCACGTTCTTTTTGTTTTCGTCTCTCGGTAGGAAGTTCTGTTCTACCATCGTCTTCTGCGGCAAAGAAAATCCAGGGCGAATCAACCGCAATTGAATTATTTATGATAAAACTTGACGGAAGGGGGAAAAATTGATATAATTTATTTAATGATTTATAATAATTAAATTTATCTATATACTTGATAACATATTGAAATATGTACTTTTTTAGTAAAAAAAGATATACTATTAAAAAATTCATCTTAAAATTATCTTAATGTGACATAATATTCAAACCGTAGAAAAGACGGCAAGTATTTTTTTTTGTAATTTTTGAATAAATTTATTGTATAAAGTTGATTTTTATAATAAGTATTTTAATTATGATGACGATATTTAATATTGGAAATGTCCAAAAAACAAAGTGACACAAATATACTATTGGAAGATGGGAAAAATCAAAATGATTTTCCTTATGATAATGATGAATCTTTTGAATTTTCAGAAATTGAATATTCAATGAAAAATGGTAATGGGGCCCATTATAAAGAAATAAATTTAAATAAACCCGATTTATCTAATCATTTGAATTCAAATTTTGATGAAATGAAAGAACAAACAAAAAACAACGATATTCTTTCTAAAAAAAATGGAAATGGCGGACATGCCTGGTCAGACGATATCTTATCATCTGAAGACATTCCTGCAGAAAATAAAAAAATCTTTCAAAAAACATCAAACTTATTAGAACAAGAAGAAAATATTCATACTCAAAGAGATGAAATTGCTCTTACTGAAGATATCACCGTTTCAAATACAATTATTGATGAGAGTTCTCTTCTTGAAGATGAATCTATAAACACTATGCCTTTGTCTAATATTGAAACAGATAATAATTTTCTTGAAAATGAACAAATTCCAAATGAAGAAAATATAATCGAAGAAACTGAAAAAGAAGAAATCATACCTGAAAATTTATTTAAAGAAAATTCTGATGGAGATGTTAAATTATCCATTCCTTTTTCTGAAGAAAATGAGACAGAAGAATCAAATGATTTTTTTAAAGACGAACCAGAAGGACCTATCTCTTTATCAGATGATGAACTCGATAACATACTTACTGAAACTACTGTTGAAGAGCCAGAACTTATTGAACAAAAAATTATTGAAGATAGCCAAACGACTTCTGATGAAACATCCATTGAAGATAAAAATATCGATGATATCGAAGAACAAAATGAAACAGATGAAATTGTATTAAAAGAAGATTCATCTGATGATTTTTTTAAAGACGAACCAGAAGGGCCTATCTCTTTATCAGATGATGAACTCGATAACATACTTACTGAAACCATAGATGAAGAACCCGAACCTGCCAAACAAGAAATTATTGAAGAACCTAAAACGACTTCTGATGAAACACCTATTGAAGATAAAATTATCGATGATACCGAAGAACAAAATGAAACGGATGAAATTGTATTAAAAGAAGATACATCCGATGAATTCTTTAGCGAAGAACCAGAAGGGCCTATCTCTTTATCAGATGATGAACTCGATAACATACTTACTGAAACCATAGATGAAGAACCCGAACCTGCCAAACAAGAAATTATTGAAGAACCTAAAACGACTTCTGATGAAA